>Ga0180009_10000133_pt1 | contig 118375 bp, 106 predicted proteins | sample OS_PC_MetaG_FD_123537 | JGI IMG/M metagenome (GOLD analysis project Ga0180009, IMG submission 123537) | Groundwater microbial communities from the Aspo Hard Rock Laboratory (HRL) deep subsurface site, Sweden - OS_PC_MetaG | ecosystem: Environmental > Aquatic > Deep subsurface > Groundwater...
CGTGAAGGCACATGCCTTCTTGAAATTGAACCTTGTTTTGAGCCATGACGACCTCCTTTGGAATATATTCATAAAGTGAACATACGTACTCCGCAAGAGGCTGTCAATAGTAAATAATCAGATTCTGTTATCCAAATTCGTGATTCCTTCGATATTGATTATTTTTATGATTTTATACCAAATGGGCTCTCAAGAATACTATGATCCGCTTCTGAAAGAGGATCAGTTAGTGGAATGGCTAACAGCGGTTTTTTTGTTTGGGGCATCAGTCTTATCATTTATTGTGTTTTTCAAGCTCAAAGATCATAAGAGTCGTCTCTTTTTTCTTTTGTTCGCTATATTTTGTCTTTTAAGTGCACTTGAAGAGATTAGTTGGGGGCAAAGAGTGTTTAATATAGCATCAAATGATTTTTTTATAGAGAACAGCTCACAAGGGGAGATCAATGTGCATAATGTTTTTCAGAAATGGTTTGACATGATGACAAAGCATGTTGCCGGAGTAGTTCTGGTTATTTACGGAGCATTTTTACCATACCTGGCCGAAAAGATCCCTGCATTAAAAAGGATTTTCAATAACTCAATATTTTTGTTGCCTCCCCCTCATTTGATACTCAGTTTTATAATAGCTGGTATTATGATGTTTGATCGGCCAACGGGTTTTGAGGAAGAACTGGGTGAGTTTTTCTTTAGTGTCTGTTTTTTCCTGTTTATTCTCTTTGAATTGCTATCAGCCAGGTTTATCAGTCCGGGAAAACAGGTGTGATTATAGCCGGTTATGACTTGGAGCGGTCGATCCCGTCCTTATATTTATGTGCCAGTTATCAATAATTGAAGCTTTTTTCCAGCATTTGCTATCGAAGTATTGATACTGATTGAACCGTCATTAACACTTGCAATCGCCATCCATGGTTTTTAAAAAGAACCCTATATGTCAAAACATGACCATTTCAGATTCGGGATTATCGGATTTACTTCTATTTTATCGCTGGTATCTAATTTATACAATAAAAACAGTTAATAACATTCTTACCTGTTGATCAAATATCGCTTAAAAGTTTTGGGTTGAGTTTTTTGTATTTCCTGCAACAATGTGGCTATCTTTCAATCTATTAGATTTGATGTGTTAACAAAAGGGTTTCTTACTGATGGAGATTTTCATGCGCCATGAGGAGTTCCTGAAGCTGGAGACTAAGTGTGTTAAGGAGTAAAATGTTATGGCGGATGGTTTAGTGAAATGGTTTAATGACAGCAAGGGATATGGTTTTATCCAACAAGAAAAAGGTCCCGATGTTTTTGTTCACTTTTCCGGAATTGAGGGCTCCGGTTTTAGATCCCTGAAGGAAGGGGATAAGGTTAGCTTTGAAATCGAAGACGGTCAAAAAGGACCCAGCGCGATAAATGTGAAAATCATACAATAGATACCAAAGCATTTTTTAGGCAGCTGTCTGAAAAATGCACTTTCCACTTTCCAAGGTTCTCTACTTAAACTCGTTTCAGCAGTTGTTCTGACACCTCACCAAAGAGGCTAACCACTCTTTTGTCATTATCTCATACCCAGTTTTTCGCCTTTTTCCAGCAATTCAATACATTCTTTGATTCTGCGTTGTCTTGTTTCCGGCTTTTTTGCAGTATCCACCCAACCGGCAAAGTGTTTTTTATAAGATGGAGCAAGGGATTCAAAAAAAAGAAGCGCTCTTTTATTTTGGGCAAGGGCTTCCTCAAGTTCTTCCGGCATTATAATAGTTTGCCGGGAGGTTGGAATCAAGTCCCAGTTTCCGTCAAGTTTAGCTTGGTGAACAGCTTTTAGACCTGCGGTTGCCATTAGGTCTTGAGGTATCAGTTTTTCCACTCGACGTTTATTAATCTCCGACCATTTGCTGTTTTTTCTGCGAGGTGTAAATTTTTGTTTATACCGATTTTCGTCTACTTTTTTCTTAAGACTGTCGATCCATCCAAAACATAGGGCTTCCTCAACTGCATCGTCATAGGTGATGGAGGGAACTCCAGTGTGTTTCTTATGGAAAATCAACCAGATTTCTTCAGTTTTGTCATGGTTTTTAATTAACCACAGTCGCCAGTCTTGCCTTTTTTTAAAGGCTATTTCCATTGTTCTGGCCATTGGCTTAATAATGATGGATTAGTTTTCTGAGATTATGATGTTTAAAACAGTCTTTCCTTTTTTTGCCCCAAAATCAAACCCGGAATACTTTGGAGTGGCGACTGGCCCCTTTACAGCAAGAACTATAACGAGGGCATAGATGATCAGGTTTTGTACCGGGTTGTTTAGGTAAACAGGCTTTTTTAATTGATCATCTCATAAAAATGATTGAACGATATTTTCCGAAACAGAATCGGCTTTTCGCAGACATTGAAGAGATCACACTTACCGTCGTATTTTCAAAACAACCAGTTGCGAATCAGAGAAACACTCCTTTAATTCCACTTACAACGACGGATAATCCAGCTCCGTGACATGGTATAATCTAGACAGAACCTGTTTGGCTTTTCATTGTGACAGATCAATCGATTGCATATATATAATTTCTATTTTGATTTAAGTCACAGGTGTTCAGCAAAAAGACTAAGAAAACTGTCAAATCTAAGGTTAACATATTGGGCTAATCTTGTCGTAATAGCCAGCGACAGCATTATTGGATTCCGAGCAGATCAAGCCAGAGATGGCAGGCTTCATGTCAATTTTTTTTATTATTGTATCATTTTTTTTGAATGTTTGAGAGAGGGCATAATAGATCATGAATAAAATACTTCTCAAGAAACAGCTTTCTAGCGATGTTTTCATGATGAAACTGGAAGCCCCTTTGATTGCAGAGGAGAGACTTCCCGGACAATTCATCATTCTACAGTTAGATAATGATTATGGTGAAAGAATTCCTCTCACCATAGCAGATGCTGATGTAACTGAAGGTTCGATAACCATTATATTCCAAGCTGTGGGGAAAACAACTAGTGACCTTTCAGATCTTAATGAAGGCGATTCTATAAATAATCTGGTTGGGCCACTGGGACAACCTACTCACGTTGAGAATTTTGGGACTGTTGTATGTGTAGGTGGTGGAATTGGTGTTGCCCCCATGCATCCGATTGCCAAAGCCATGAAGGCTGCCGGAAATCATGTAATTATTATCATCGGAGCCAGAACAAAGGATCTGATTATCCTTGAAGATGAGATGACAGCCATCGCCGATGAAATCATTATATGTACTGATGACGGTTCTTATGGAAGAAAAGCCTTGGTTACGGAACCGCTTAAAGAGCTTTGTGAAAAAGACCCAAAACCGGACATGGCAATCGCCATTGGTCCTCCGATTATGATGAAGTTTTGTGCTGAAACGACCAGACCTTACAAGGTCTTCACCCAGGTATCCCTAAATACGATTATGGTTGATGGAACAGGTATGTGTGGTGGTTGTAGAGTAAACATTGATGGTAGACCGAAATTTGTTTGCGTCGATGGACCTGAATTCGACGGACACCTGGTAGATTTTGACAATATGATGGCTCGATTAGGGGCCTATCGTGATCAAGAAACAAAAGCCCATCAATGTAAACTGGATAAGCAAATTGAATCTAAGAAGGAGGGGAAATAATGACGTATCGATCTCCCGATGAATTACAAAAAGAAGCTGTTAAGTACTTAAAGGAGTATTTACCACAGAAAGATGAATTAAAGGCAAAACAGAGAATTGCAATTCCAAGTCAGGACATGCCTTCTCAAGCTCCTGAAATTCGTGTCCACAACCTGGATGAAGTGGCAATCGGATACACCGAGGAGCAGGCGAGATTGGAAGCCATTCGCTGTACTCAATGTAAAAAAAGACCCTGTATTGAGGCTTGCCCGGTTAAAATTGATATCCCAAAATTTATTGAACACATTGCCAACGGTGATTTTCAATCCTCCATTGATGTGATTAAGGAATCAAGTCTTCTTCCGGCAATCTGCGGAAGGGTTTGTCCTCAGGAAGTTCAATGCCAGCAACCCTGTACTGTTAGCAAATCATTGAAGGATGTGCAAAAAGGTGTCTCTATCGGTCGGTTGGAACGCTTTGTTTCCGATTGGGAACAGGCAACCGGCAATGTAAAGATTCCAAAAGTAAAGCCTGAAACCGGGAAGAAAGTAGCTATCGTCGGGGCAGGGCCAGCTGGTCTGGTCGTGGCTGCTGATGTCAGAAGAGAAGGGCATGATGTAACCATCTTTGAAGCTTTTCATAAACTAGGTGGTGTCATGCGTTATGGAATTCCCGAGTTCCGTTTGCCCAATACCGTTATTGATCAGGAAGTGAATACCTTGAATGCCATGGGTGTTAAGTTTCAAACCAATTTTGTTGTGGGAAAAACCCGAAAATTGAAGGACCTGATTGAGAAAGATGGTTTCAGTGCCGTGTTCGTGGGAACAGGTGCCGGTCTTCCGATGTTTCTGGGTGTTGAGGGTGAAAACCTGATTGGTGTTTTTTCAGCCAACGAATACCTGACCAGGGCTAACCTGATGAGGGCATTTGATCGCGAAAATGCTGATACACCGATTTATGTCTCAAAGAAAGTTGCTGTTTTAGGCGGTGGTAATGTTGCCATGGATGCTGCCCGTATGGCAAAACGGCTGGGCGCAGAGGAAGTCAGTATTGTCTATCGACGAACAGAAGTGGAAATGCCTGCCAGGATTGAAGAGGTTGCTCATGCAAAAGAGGAAGGGATTAACTTCTTCATTCTGCAAAATGCAAAACGGATTCTTGGGAATGAAAAAGGTCGTGTAAAGGGAATGGAATGTTTGCGCTATGAATTAGGCGAACCTGACGATTCCGGAAGACGTCGCCCGGTTCCCATTGAAGGCAGCGAATTTATCATGGATCTGGATACGGTCATTGTAGCTGTAGGTAATGGCAGTAATCCATTGATTCCGCAAACAACCAAGGAACTTGAGGTTAACCGTTGGGGCAATATTGTTGTTAATGAAGGACAGAAGACATCAATGGACAGGGTTTATGCAGGTGGTGACATCGTATTGGGAGCTGCCACTGTAATTCTGGCCATGGGTGAGGGTCGAAAGGCTGCCAAGTCCATCAACGAACTCCTTGCCAGCGAATAGTTATACAAATCCAACATGATAAGCAGGCTGATGACAGTTTTCAGCCTGTCTGCTTGCATATGAAAATCTCCTATCAATCAATAGGTACTATTTTTACTCCCTTTAAATCAGTCGAAGGGATGCCGATTCAACCCTCCGGTGCTGAAGGAATCGAAGGCACAATAGAGATTCTGCCGGAGTTTGTTGAGGGATTAAAAGATCTGGATGGTTTTTCTCATGTCATTCTTTTGTACCATCTTCATCGGGTAACATCATATTCTCTCAGTGTTGTTCCCTTTCTGGATAAGGTTGAGCATGGTATTTTCGCTACTCGCGCACCAAAACGACCCAACGCCATCGGTTTATCAATAGTGAGTTTGTCTGCTGTTAAAGGTAATAAACTATTCGTAAAGAATATTGATGTTCTGGATGGAACTCCCCTGCTGGATATAAAGCCATATGTCCCGGATTTTGATCAGGTTCAGGCAACTTCCACGGGTTGGTTTGAGAAGAATGTGAAAAGAGCAAAAACATTCTCCTCGGATGACAGATTTAAGGATAAATAAATTGAGGACGAGTATTTGTAAGTTGCAGGAATACTGCTAAGCTTGCCATTGCTTATTCTTTTTATAATCCGAAAGAGCAAGAAAAAGGGCTCCAACTGCTAATTCCGCACAATGGGCAGATCCCTCCGGTAGCGTTTCCAGGTAATCAATGACCTGCTCCGGTGTGATGTCCCATGCCTCTTCCACAGTCTTCCCCTCTACAAACTGCGCAACCGTATTGGCACAGGCATTGGTGTTAATGCAGCCGTCAATGATCAACGAAACATGTTGAATGGTATTTCTGTAACCGGTGAGAAAAATCTCAACCGTATCTCCGCAGGAACCCTTGTTTTTACCGTGACCATCCGGTCTGAAAATCTTCTCATGGCGCTTATGGTCGAATGCCATTTCCAAAAACTTTATTGAGTGTTTTTGCCAAAACTCATCCATTTCTATGTTCATACTTCTTGCTTTTTGAATTGATTGTGTTTCTGTTAAGTCTCACATCTCTGGTTTATAAAAGTGGAAACAGGAATGTGAACCCAAATCTGTTTTGTTCGGTTTTTATTAAATATGGCATATTATTGCATCGGGGGGAGATTCCTGCAATCTCATCTCCTTGATTTAAGAGAACCGGATCTATAATTCTTTGAAAAAATCGGATTTTTTTTGACAGGTTAAAACAGCCCTATTTTGGTTTTGACTGTCCATTGAAAATCGGCAGGTCAAAGTGTAGGAAACGGCGACAGAAGTGTTGAATAATTCTACAGTGTTGTATCAATCTGTAATAATATATAAATTTATGTAATCTTGCCAACTTTAAGAATGATTGTATTTTTCTGTTTGATTTCTCCACACCCGGGCTTTGGATTTGGTTTCGTAAGGAAAGACTTCAAACACTCATAAATACAATTGAATACAACAATAACAATTCTTAAAAGAGTGATGGCACATTAAGTGTAATCATAACCATCAAAGATTAATACCTTGAAAAACGGGTTTTTAGAATGAAAATCCTTAAAACGGGGCTAACACCCTGTACAAACACCTAACCCTTTGATTGACATAGGTAAGGAACCTGCAATCCACACTTTGAAAGGAGTTGAGCATGACAGAACAAAACAAAAAAAATGAAAGAAGCCATGTTGGATTTGGAACCACATATTGGAAAGGAAGTGGCAGAGATCTGGGAAATGAAGAAACAATCAACACGGTGTTAGGGGGGCAGGTTTGGTTGGTTAAACCTGACAAGGAAACCAAAACAAGTAATCCATGTCTTTGGATGCAGGCTGGTGTCATAAAGAATAAGGACTGCACCAATTATTACGATTGTACGACCTGTAAATATGACAAGGGAATGATCAAGGCGGTTGAGAAGGGAAAAAGAATCAGCTGGCAAGACGCCATGCGGAAAAGACAGGATATGCACAGGATCTGTCGACACAGTCTGACCAACCGCATTGAAAAAAGGGTTTGTGCTTACGACTACGTGTGCGCCTCCTGCGATTTTGATCAGTATTTTGAAGAGGTTTACAGCCAGAAGGTTAAATCGTTCCCGGCTTCCTTGCAAACAGTAAAGGGGTTTGTTGTCCCCGAGAAATACTATTTTCATAATGGTCATGCCTGGGCGCGAATCGAAAGTGGCGGAACCATTCGAGTTGGGTTGGATGATTTTGCTTTGAAGCTTTTGGGAAACATTGATGCACTCGACCTTCCTCTGATGGGCAAAGAGTTAAAAGCCGGTGAGATCGGCTGGGGATTGAAGAGAAAAGATAATGCAGCTGATGTTTTATCTCCCATCGACGGCGTTATTTTGGAAGTTAACAACAGTGTTCGAAAAAATCCGATCATTGCCAATGAAGAACCATATGGAGATGGCTGGTTGTTTTCAGTAAAAAATCCGGACTTGAATGGAACCATTGAAAAACTGATGACAAATGCCGATAGTTTGAATTGGATGAACGCGGAAATCACCCAACTGGAAAGCATGATCGAACAGGTTTCAGGTCCACTGGCGGCTGATGGTGGACTGCTTCAAGCCGATATTTATGGTAATCTTCCTGATCTGGGATGGAATAATCTAACTCAGACGTTTTTGAAGACGTAAGTATATTAATAGCTCCAAATTGGTAATAACCGCAATGTTGAACTAAACGACACAACACCAAGGATTATTGGCCATGAGATCGATTCGTTCCAAAGAGAAGCCCCGGAAAACCAAGGCCGAATGTATCTGGTCAAAAGCCGGGGTTGTTACCTATCAGGCTTGTAACGATGATTATCAATGCGAATCCTGTGAAATTGATATGGATCTGAGAAAAGTCGCAAGAACTAATCAAAAGTTGAAGGCTGAAGGGAAGAAACCCTCTGGGAAATATGCTGATGTTGTCTTCTGGAAAGAAAAACTGAAAGAGCAACCATTGGCAACGCGGCCTTGTTTGCATCATTTGAAAGGCCAGATCGATCTCAGAACATGTACCAATGATTACAATTGTATAAATTGCGATTTTGATCAGTATTTTTATGATCAATTAACGGTTCATGCGGTGTTGAAGCCGATTGATGTGCTGGATATCAGTGGTTTTAAAATACCGCAGGGTTATTATTACCATTGGGGTCATACCTGGGCGAAAGTTGAAGGGGGGGCGGAAGTCAGAATCGGTATTGATGATTTTGCTTTGCGACTGCTGGGACCTCCTGATCGCATCGAGGCTCCGCTGATTGGCAAAGAGGTGAAACAGGGCAGAGGAGAGATCATTTTCAGCAGGGGAAAAAATCAGGTCACACTGCTTTCCCCTGTCAGTGGTGTTGTGACAGCAGTTAATCATAAACTGCGGGAACAGGGAAATCTGGCCAATGCCTCTCCCTATTCTGATGGCTGGGTTTTACGAGTGCATGCCATCGATCTGAGAAAGGATTTAAAAAACCTGGTAATGGGTACCGAAAAGCAGGAACAGATTAATCAGGAGATCGAGCAATTATACCGAATGATTGAAAAGAAAGGGCAACTTCTGGCAGCGGATGGTGGAAATCTGGTAGAAGATATTTACGGCACCATGCCGGAGTTAGGGTGGGAGCAACTGACCGCTCTATTCCTGTTGAGATCGAAACAGGAATAAGCAGGGGGGTTATAAATTTTGATTCAACTCTTGGGACAGTTTGAGCTGATCATTCAGCAAAACCTTACAGTATCTGCATAAACAATTCGATTTTTGATCCACATCTCTGATACACCTGCAATAATGCATAACACAGCTTTTATCTTTACAGTGAAGAAGATTGAAGGTGTGTCCCAATTCATGGAGAACCTCCTTGATAATCCGATCATGGAAGGCTTCCTGGGAGTTTCCGTTTTCCAGTCCCTCTTTTAAGCGAGCAACCGACACAATGCAGGACTTTCCTCCCAGTTGGGCCTCACCATAAACATGGGTAAGAATCGGTATAAAAAGATCCATCGAAGTTAAGGCGATAACCTTACTGATATCAGGCTTTAAAACCTTGGTGAGTTTGTCCAGGATCGGAGTTGAATGATACTGGTTTCGATTCTGATCATAAGCAAAGTCGATGCGGTTAACTATGGACTCGATTGAAACACAGTGAGCATAGGTTTCTGTTATATGCCGGCTGATGTGTTGCAAGAGATCATCATTAAAATGACCAATGGGCGAAATCACACAGGTGAGCTTACGGCTTGCCGAATTTGGTAAAAAAACAGGATTCATGTAGTCTGAAACAGGATTTATAACCAATCCCGTAGAATGCTTAAAGTGATGCGATCCGCTGCCGCAGGGTTATTCTGAGTATGATAATTCTTGAAACCAGAACGAGCTAATCATTTTTTGAGAGCCCAAAGCTTTTTATCTTGCTGTATAAGGTTGAGCGGTCAATCCCCAAAGCTTTTGAAGATTTGGAGATATTCCATTCATTGTCATCCAGGGTACGCTGGATATGGTCTCGTTCAACCTCTTTCAGAGTACCGGAAATCGGATAACCTGATAGCTCAGACTTAAAAATGGGAAGGTCTTTTGGCAGGATTTGTTCTCCTTTGCAGACAACCACAGCTCTCTCAATTGCGTTTTCCAACTCCCTGATATTTCCCGGCCATTCATACAACATCATTTCATCCATCGTTTCCCGGTTTATTCGAGAAATTGTCTTGTTCATCTCCTTTGAAAAACGGAATAGAAATTGTTCCGCCAGGAGGGGAATATCCTCTTTCCGTTCCCTTAAAGGAGGCATCACAAATGAGATGACATTAAGTCTATAATATAGGTCTTCACGAAACTTACCCTTTTTTATGGCTTCTTCGATATTCATATTGGTGGCGGCTATTACTCTGAAGTCTGTTTCTATCGGTTGTGTTCCGCCAACCCTGTAAAATATGCGCTCTTCCAGAACCCGCAAAAGATCTATCTGCATTCGCATGCTGATCTCACCGATTTCGTCTAAAAAAAGTGTGCCACTGTTCGCCAGTTCGAGTTTCCCCTTCTTGTTTTCTTTTGCGTCTGTAAATGCACCTTTCTGATATCCGAACAGTTCGCTCTCCATTAAGTGTTCCGGAATAGCGCCGCAATTGATCCCCATGAATGGACCGGCACAGCGGGGGCTTTTGGTATGAATCGCTTTGGCCGCCAATCCTTTTCCGGTTCCTGTTTCACCGGTTATCAGTATGGTGGAATCAATGGGAGAAATATCCTCGATCAGGTCAAAAACCTCCTGCATTTTAGGCGATTGGCCGATCATGCTCTCAAAGCGAGTTCGTTCCTTATGTTGATCCCGAAGGTAGAGATTCTCGATGGTTTTAGCCCTGTCATTCAGGATCTTCTCAATCAGTATTCCCAGTTCCCCCGGATCAAAAGGTTTGAGCAGATAATCGTTTGCACCCAACTTCATGGCCTCAATGGAAGTGGAGATGGAACCATAGGCGGTGATCATGATGACGGCAGTATCAGAATTGCTCGCTTTAATTTGTTTTAAAAGATCAATTCCGCTCATGCCTTCCATCTTGATATCTACCAGCATGATGTCAAACCGGGTGTTTTCCATTTTTACCAGGGCTTCCTCACCACTGGCCGCTTTTGAGACTTCATGTCCGTCTCTCTCCAACCACCCACCCAAAGATTCTCTCATGATCAGTTCGTCATCAACAATCAGGATCTTGGTTGATACCATTTATTTCTCCCTAATCTGCGTTTTATCTGCAACATTATCGACCGGCAGACTTATTTCAAATGTAGTGCCCTCGTTCAGTTTCGAGGTAACGGCAATCTTTCCATGATGTTTCTCAATTATTCCATAAACCAGTGACAAACCAAGTCCTACACCCTTACCCTTTTTCTTGGTTGTAAAAAATGGTTCATATAGTTTCGGAAAGTGTTTTTCAGGTATTCCCACTCCGGTATCTGTAAAAGATATATGTATTCTATTTTCAGCCAATGAATAGTTGGTTTCGATAGTCAGCAGTTTTTTCTTACTGGTTTCCATGGCTTCAATGGCATTTGACATCAGGTTCACCAATACCTGCTGCAAGGGATCTTCCGCACCCAAGAGTCTTGGCAGTTGTTCTGCCAGCTTTTTTTCAATTTGAATATTGTTAATTTTTATCAGGTTGGAATTCATGACAAGGGTTCTTTCAATCAACTCGTTAAAATCCAAGCGATTCAACTCTTCATTGGATTGTCGCGAAAAGGCGAGTAGATTGGAAACAATCCTACTGATTCTCCTTGTTTCCGTCTCCATCAGGGTCAGGTAATTGTTAAACTGCTCTGATTCGGTTTTGGACAAAGATTCCTCTTCATTTATCCGTTTCATCAACATAATCAAATTGAGAATTCCGGCAATTGGATTGTTGATCTCATGTACAACTGCTGCCGACAATTTTCCCAGTGAAGCCATTTTATCCTGGTGCAGCAAAATGGAATGTGTATCCTGCAACTCTTTTGTACGTTCCTTTACCAGTTTTTCCAAATGGAGGGTGATCTTTTCCTGCTCATCTTTAAGTTCGGTGATATCCCGTCCGATTTTAATAAATCGCGAAATCTGCCCGTCTTTTTCCCAGATCGGATAAATAATATCATCCAGGTAGCGGGGCTTTCCGTCACGATCAATCTGTACGTGGTCAATGCGACGGCTTGGAAGCTTTTTGCGTTTCACGTCATCTAATGGACAGGCAGTGTTGCATATATCACAAAGGTGGTTTTGCTTCTGAAGAATTTCATAGCACTTTTTTCCGATAACCTCTTCACGGGTGTGATCCATGTAACTGAGAAAAGCCTGGTTTGCTTCAACAATCTCCAAATCCGGTGTAATAACAACAATAAAGTCCTGAATATGATTCAGGATCGTTGCCATCTCCCGGGTTCTTTTATTCAATTCTTTCTCGATAACTCCGATATCCTTCCACAGAAATTTGAACACCTCAAAGGAGAGAATACGAATGCGATAGGGTCGCGTTTTGATGATATCTTCCAATATACCGGCTTCATCTGTCAGGACAATAATCAACTGAATGGCATATTTCGGGTCGTAGAGATCATGATAATCTTCAAGAGTTTCTATCCCAAACTCACGAGCTTTGATAATGCCGGGCGTGTTGTTTTCCTGCTCAGCAATGGCAGCAATTCTGGTGTTGTGAATGGTGATAGAAGAACCCAACACATACTTGTTTATAACCTCAACACAGTATGGTCCACCACCAACCAGGCCAATATTTATAATTCGTTTACTAGTACTATTCATTTAAACAGATGACGGATAGAGAATTTCTGCAAAAAAATAAAAAAATAAGTTTTTTTCTATAAAGTTTTGATGATGATCAGTCTCGGATTGAAAGTCAGGTATCTTATGAATCAAAGATGCTAAACTAACTTTATTATTTCATCGCGACATACCCTGGCGACAAGAATTGTGTTCAATTGATGTTTATCAGCTGACACCTAAAAGAGCCTGAAGAACACCGTTAGTATTTGGTATGTGGTTTCGAATACAGAAAGTTCGTATAACAGGTGTGACGCGACGCAGGAAATTCTACTTTAAATTATGTATTGTGTAGGACTTGTTTGTGAGTTTTATTGATCAGTATACTCAAAAGTCTAAATTGTATTAAAAAATGGATTTTAAAAGCACTTCAATAATTCATGAGCACATCCATATACATATAGGCAATATTGCTAGGTTACACGCAGCATCTTTATTTTTGGGTATTTGATTCCTATCATGAATATCAACCAGTAGGGAATCTGCGAAATTGACAAGAAATACAGGATTTAATAAATTAAATTTAACACACGATAAATGGAATTTAACATTAATGTCCGATAAGTAATTATTTCCGTAACTTCGGAGAGTAACGGATCCATCTGTTTTCGAAAACCGCGCAAAATCGTAATTCGGATTAAATGCTAGGAAAGGAAGCCTGCTAAAACTACTCGGTAGCCCTATCCTCTTCTATCAAAGTCCTAAAGATGAATTCCAGCAAACGATTGAATGCGAGATTGGTTGGATAAATGAAAGCCAGCGGATTTGCAGAATCATTCTCACCAGCTTAAGTTTTAAATACTAAAGATGTTGACAGTGTATTCAAAACAACCTCTTCCTGTTTTAGAAATAGATAAAACAGTTTCAATCGGAACTTGACAAGGGATTTTCTGTTTTTAATTTTTTTCCAGACTTTTATCACATGACTAACGTTTTTAATCATTCTGAATCCTTTTTAAACTCTGAGGGAGAATCATACAATGGCAAGTGATATGATTGGTTCAGTTATGGTCGTTGGTGGGGGTATCGCAGGAATGCAATCAGCCTTGGATTTGGCTAATTCCGGATACTATGTATATCTTGTTGAAGAATCATCCGCTATCGGCGGTGTGATGTCACAGCTCGACAAGACATTCCCCACAAACGACTGCACCATGTGAATTATCTCACCTAAACTGGTTGAGGTCGGCCGGCATTTAAATATTGAACTCTTGACGAACGCCAAGCTACTTAGTGTTGATGGCGAACCAGGAAGGTTCAAAACAAAGATTTACCAGACTCCACGGTACGTGGATCTGTTAAAATGTACAAGTTGTTCTGATTGTGAAGCTGTTTGCCCTGTTGAAATTAAGAGTGAGTACGAAGAAGGGCTTGCTTCACGAAAAGCAATCTTCAAAAAATATACCCAAGCTATTCCAGGCACATATACCATCCAGAAAACACACGTTGCTCCCTGTAAATTAGCATGCCCTGCGGGCATAAATGTTCAGGGTTACACACAGATGGTAAAAATGGGGAACTATAAGCGCGCCTTGGAAATCATCATGGAAGATCTTCCCTTGCCGGGTGTACTCGGCAGGGTATGTCCGCATGGATGCGAAGACGCATGTCGACGGTGTGATGTAGATGCTCCTGTAGCTATTAGGGATTTAAAACGATTGGCTGCGGATCAATATGATCCGAGAGAGATAAAGATTGAGTGTAAACCCACCAGGGAAGAAACCGTGGCTATTATCGGTTCCGGTCCTGCAGGTTTATCAACAGCTTATTTCTTAGCCCGCCGCGGGATTAAGTCCAAGATCTATGAAGCTTTACCGGAAGCAGGTGGAATGCTGCGAGTTGGTATTCCTGAGCATCGGTTACCTCGTGAGGTTTTGGACAAGGAAATCGAGATCATTACAAACCTTGGTGTTGAAATCAAGACCAACACCCCAATAGGCCCTGATCTTTCCATAGACGATTTGATGAGCCAAGGCCACAAGGCTGTTTATATTGCTATTGGAGCTCACAAGGGTATCGAACTGGGTGTTCCGGGTGAAAGTGTTCAGGGTGTAAAACAAGGAGTTGATTTCTTGAGAGAGATTGCTCTTAAAGGGAAGACAGAAGTTGGTAAGAAAGTTGCGATTGCCGGCGGTGGAAATGTTGCTGTAGATGTTGCCCGTTCTGCTGTCAGACTGGGCGCTGATGAGGTTACTATCATCTATCGAAGAACCCGCAAAGAGATGCCTGCGTTTGAGGAAGAGATTCAAGCTTCACTGGATGAGGGCGTCAAAATCAATTATCTGGCTGCACCTCAAGAGATCATTTCTCAAGATGGCAAGGTGGTTGGTTTAAGATGCATCAAAATGGAGCTGGGGGAAGCAGATTCATCCGGAAGACGATCTCCGATTCCTGTTCCCGGCAGTGAATTTGAGTTGGAAATCGATCAGCTGATACCGGCCATTGGACAGAAACCTGATCTGGCTTCTCTGGAAAACATCACCGGGTTGGAATTTTCCAGATGGGGAACGGTTGAAGTGAATTCCATCTCCTACGCAACCGATTATGAAGGTGTGTTTGCAGGTGGCGATGTTCAAACTGGACCCTGGACCGTGATCGGAGCGGTTGCATCTGGAAAGGAAGCTGCTGAGTCCATTGAGCGTTATTTTGATGGTGTCGACATGGTGGAAGGCAGAGAACCTGCACCAGTTGAAACCCCGGATTATCGTCCAATAGAAAAAGATGAACCGCTTCATTCAAGAGTCAAAATGCCGGAACTACCGGTTGAACAAAGAGTTGGAAATTTTAATCAGGTAGAGCTCGGTTATGATGCAGAAGCAGGAAAAGAAGAAGCAGCCCGCTGTCTAAACTGCAGTTATTGTTGTGATTGCGGGTTGTGCGTTGAAGCCTGTTTGCCGGAAGCAATCAATCATTGTGAGAAATCGGTCGAAAAAACGATCGACGTTGGTGCAGTTATCTTAACGTCTGGAACGGATGTATTCGATCCCGCGAAGCTCAAAGAGTTCTATCTATATAAGAGCAATCCAAATGTAATGACCAGTATTGAATTCGAAAGAATTCTAAGTGCTACAGGACCAACGGGTGGTCATTTAGTGCGCAGGTCGGACAATCAGGAACCGAAGAAGATTGCCTGGTTGCAATGTGTGGGATCCAGGGATCAGAATAAATGTGATAATGGTTACTGCTCATCTGTATGCTGTATGTATGCAATCAAGGAAGCGGTTATCGCCAAAGAACACAGCAAAGACGGTCTGGAATGCACCATATTTAACATGGACATTCGAACCTTTGGCAAGGATTACGAGAAATACTATGAGCGCTCCAAAGAACAGGGCGTACGCTATGTTCAAGCAAGGGTCCATACCATAACAGAAGTACCTGGAAGAGATAGTCTTATTCTCAAATATGTTTCTGTAGAAGGTGAAATTCTTGATGAAGAGTATGACATGGTTGTGCTCTCCGTTGGAATGGAACCTGCCAAATCAGCCATTGAGCTGGCAAAAGAGATAGGGATTGAACTTAATCAGCACAATTTTGTAAAAACTGATGAAGTCTCACCTGTTGCCACATCAAGGCCCGGTATTTATGTTGCAGGTGTCTTCCAAGGTCCGAAAGATATTCCTCACTCTATCATGGAAGCCAGTGCAGCTGCTTGTTCTGCAGGTGCTTCTCTGGCTAGTGCACGAGGAACGCTGGTCAAGGAACGTATCTTCCCTGAAGAGATAACCGTAATAGGAGAGGAACCCCGTATCGGTGTTTTTGTCTGTAATTGCGGTATTAATATTGGTGGCATTGCAGATGTTCCCGCCATTGCGGAATATGCCAGATCTCTTCCCAATGTTGTTCATGTCGAAGAGAATCTGTTTTCCTGTAGTCAGGATACCCAAGGCAAAATGGTAAATTCGATCAAGGAACAGAAACTCAATCGGGTTGTGGTTGCAGCTTGCTCTCCGTTGACCCATGAGCCTTTGTTTCAGGAAACTTTGAGAGATGCCGGATTAAATCCTTTTCTGTTTGACATGGCCAATATTCGTAACCAGTGTACCTGGGTTCATTCCGGTGAAAAGGATAAAGCTACGGAAAAGTCAAAGGATCTGGTTCGTATGTCTGTGGCTCGATCAACCTTGCTGGAACCTTTGGATTACTTGTCTGTTGGCGTTAATAACCCTGTATTGGTGGTCGGTGGTGGTGTTGCCGGAATGAATGCAGCTTTGAGTTTTGCGGATCAGGGATTTCCAACAACTCTGGTCGAGAAGAATTTGGAGTTGGGAGGTTCGGCAAAACATGTTAAGAAAACCTGGACAGGCGCGGATGTGCAGTCTTATCTCTCCGATTTGATCGGAAAAGTGGAAAACCACTCCGGGATCAATGTGATGAAGGGAGCGGAGATTGTTGATGCAAGCGGTTTTATTGGAAACTTCGAGACCAGAGTGGCGATCGGGGATCTGACAACAACGGTTCAACATGGGGCTGCAGTTGTTGCTACCGGTGCTCAAGCGACCGATACGGAAGAATACTTGTATGGAAAAAATCCAAGGGTAACCCGCTGGCACGATCTTGATGAGAATCTTAAGAAATACAAGGATGCGAACAGTGTTGTTTTTATTCAATGTGTGGGATCGCGAGATGAGAAGCGACCCTATTGCTCAAAAATCTGTTGTACGGCTTCCATAAGCCAGGCTCTTGAAGTCAAAGAGAAGAATCCGGATGCGAATGTTTTTATTCTTCATCGGGATATCAGGACTTATGGCGAGAGAGAAAGGGTTTACAAGGAAGCCAGAGAAAAAGGAGTCATCTTCATTCGATACAGCGCCGATAGAAAACCGGTTGTTGAAGAGGTGAAGGACGGGCTTGAGGTTAAGGTTTTTGATCCTGTTTTACAAAGAGATCTTATCATCAAAGCCGATCTATTGAATCTGGCAACGGCAATAGAACCGAATAATAATGAAAAAGTGACTGCTGCCTATAAACTTCCGGTCAATGCCGAGAAGTTTATTATGGAAGCCCATGCCAAGCTGAGACCCGTTGACTGTTCAACGGACGGCGTTTTTGTTTGTGGAATGGCTCACTATCCGAAACCGATTGATGAAAGTATTGCCCAGGCACAAGCAGCTGCTTCAAGAGCAGTTAATGTCTTGTCAAAACAGACTGTCAATGTGGAACCGATTGTTTCCAAAATTGATCAGGATCTGTGTATCGGTTGTGGATTATGTATTCAGTCCTGCTCTTTCAGTGCAATTGAAGCTAAGGAAGTTGAGGGTTTGGGAATTCGTGCGCAAAACATATCAGCATTGTGCAAGGGATGTGGAGTTTGTGCGGTCGCCTGTCCACAACAAGCTATCGAAATGAAACACTTTAAAAACGATCAGATTTATGCTGCTATCAAGGCTGGTAGGACAGTAGCCTAGTAATGATGTAAACAGGAGAAGAATATTATGGCAGAAAATTTTGAGCCGAAGATTCTGGCTTTTTTATGTAACTGGTGTGCATACGCCGGTGCGGATCTGGCTGGTGTTTCAAGGTTCCAGTATCCTCCGACCACAAGGGTTATTCGGACTATGTGCTCCGGTCGGGTTGATCCTCTTTATGTTGTAGAGGGATTGATAACCGGGTACGACGGTGTTTTTGTCTCTGGTTGACATCTTGGTGAATGTCATTACCAGGATGGTAATGTAGCGGTGGCCGGTCGACTCGAAGTAGTTGCAAAGCTGCTTGAGCTTGCAGGAATTGATCGTGAAAGGGTTCAACTCAGAAGAGTCAGTGCTGCTGAAGGAACCCTGTTCTCCGAATATGTAACTGAAATCAGTAAGACAACCACAAAACTGGGATCATTTGATGCTGAAAAATACAAGCTTCAATTGGCGGCGATTAAGCGGGCCTTGGGAACAAGGCGTCTGCGCTGGTTGAGTGGTATGGAAGACCAGTTGGGAAAACGGGAAAATGTGTACGGCGAGAAAACAGATCCCGAATTGATGAAGGAAGTTATTAATGAATCAATCAGTTCGGAGTATCATAAGGCATTTATTATAGAGATGCTGAAAGAGGGTCCATTGTCAGTTCGTGAGATGGCTGATATATCCGGAATCCCGGTTTATACCGTATCATCAAGACTTAATGAGTTGGAAAGAGAAGGCAAGGCGGAGTTTCACAGCCATGTCGGAACAACTGCCAAGTTCGTCAGTTTGGCGGCTTAAATGGTTAAAACCCAAAAAAAGCTAAAAAGCTGATTGTGTCGTTTATGACGCCAAAGAGAATCACAGGCGTAATCGTCTGTGATTCTAAACTATTGCTAACGAATTTGTTAAAGAAATAGATCACGAGAAACAGTTATGGCACAAACAAAAGGTAAAAACGGGGCTGCCATGGTCATTGGCGCAGGTATTGCGGGAATGCAAGCAGCCTTGGATCTCGCGGATGCCGGAATATATGTTCACCTGGTGGAGAAATCTTCGTCGATTGGAGGGATGATGGCCCAATTGGACAAGACCTTTCCCACAAATGACTGCGCGATGTGAATTATCTCGCCAAAATTGGTGGATGTCGGTCGGCATCTGAATATAAATATTATTCCTAATACGGAAGTTATTGCTCTGGAAGGTGAGGCAGGGAATTTTACCGCCAAACTGGAGAGCTATCCTCGTTATATAAACCTGGATAAATGTACCGGGTGTGGAGAATGTAAGAGTGTGTGTCCTGTTACAGCCGTCAATGAATTTGACTGCGGTTTGAATAAAAGAGCAGCGACATATATTCAGTATGCCCAGGCAGTGCCCTTGGCATATACGATTGATAAAAACAAGTGTATCGGTTGCGGACTTTGCGAACGAGTCTGTCTGGCTAATGCGGTTGATTACAATCAGCAGCCAAACCAAGCCGATCTGGAAGTTGGTGCGGTGATTCTTGCTCAGGGATCGGATGCTTTTGATCCGTCCAAGTTCGATCATTATCAGTATAATCAATACCCTAATGTAATCACCAGTCTGGAATTTGAAAGAATTTTAAGTGCTTCGGGGCCTTATCAGGGGCATTTGATGCGTCCTCTGGACAGGGAAGAACCTAAGAAAATTGCCTGGTTACAATGTGTCGGCTCAAGGGAAAACAATCGCTGTGATCATTCCTATTGCTCATCGGTCTGTTGTATGTATGCCATCAAGGAAGCAGTCATTGCCAAGGAGCATGCTTCGGAAAACCTGGACTGCAGCATTTTTTACATGGATATGCGAACTCATGGCAAAGATTTTGAAAAATACTACGACAGGGCAAAAGAGAAAGGGGTAAATTTTGTCCGATCCCGAGTCCATTCAATTACTCAAGATGAAGCGACAGGTAATCTTGATATGATTTATGCGACGGAAGATGGTGAGATGATTACGGATCAATTTGATCTGGTGGTACTCTCCGTGGGATTGGAATCAAAAGAATCCGCGGTTCAGTTTGCTGAAAAGCTTGGAATTGAGATCAATGAGAATAAATTTGTAAAAACCTCGGATCGAAACCCGGTTTCAACCTCACGAGAAGGAATTTTCGTTTGTGGTGCCTTCCAGGGACCCAAGGATATTCCTCAATCAGTTGTGGAAGCAAGTGCAGCAGCAGCTGCTGCAGGTGAAGTTCTGAGTTCAGTCAGGAACACTGCAACCAAGGAAGTCGTACATGTGCCGGAAACCAATGTGAAGGGTGAACGTCCCAGGATTGGAGTTTTCGTCTGTAGTTGCGGAATCAATATTGCCGGAACGGTTGATGTCAAGGAAGCAACCAATTACGCTGCTACGCTTCCCTATGTTGAATATGTTGCCAACAATCTCTACACCTGTTCTCAGGATACACAGGAGATCATGTCCCAGATTATCAAGGAACAAAATCTGAATAGGGTTGTGGTTGCCTCTTGTACACCGAAGACTCATGAACCGATGTTCAGGGATACGTTGACCAATGCCGGATTGAACAAATACCTGTTTGAAATGGCGAATATCCGAAACCAATGTTCATGGGTGCATGCCAATAATCCAGTATTAGCGACTCAAAAATCGAAAGATCTGATTCGCATGGCAGTCACCAAGGTTGCTTTAAAGGAACCTTTACAAGAGATCAAGCTTGAGGTTGATCAAACGGCAATGGTGATTGGTGGAGGTGTGTCCGGGATGACGTCGGCTTTGAATCTGGCAAGACAAGGGTTTATGACTCATTTGATCGAGCGCGAAAATGAACTTGGAGGACAAGCCAGATCTCTTTACAAGACCGGAAAAGGCGAATTGGTTTCAGATATTCTGACCGATCTTATTAAGGATGTGGAAGCAGAGAAAAATATCGAAATTCATTTGAATACCTCACTGGAAGAAGTTGATGGATTTGTCGGTAGTTTTAAAAGTTCCTTAAAATGTGGTGAGGAGATCACCGAACTTGTGCATGGTGTTGCTACCATAGCAACCGGAGGGCACGAATATCAACCCGCTGAATACTCTTTCGGACAAGATCCAAGAATCGTTACAAGTCTTGAATTTGATAAGAAACTGATGGATAACGAGATTGAGTTTGATAAAATTCAAACCGCTGTGTTTATTCAGTGTGTCGGATCAAGAGAGCCCGGAAGACCCTATTGCTCGCGAGTATGTTGCAGTCATTCCATTGAAAGCGCCCTTGAACTGAAAGAGAAAAACCCGGATATGAATGTACTGATTCTCAATCGGGATATTCGAACCTATGGCGAAAGAGAGCATCTTTACAAGGAAGCCAGGGAGGCCGGTATAATCTTCGTTCGCTATTCAGCGGATGATAAGCCGGATGTATCCCTTAATGGTGATAAGATCATTATAAAGATCATTGATAAAATTTTGGGTCGTCCCTTGGAGATCGAAGCGGATCTGTTAACTTTGGCCACTGCAATAATCCCGAATCGGGATATAAAACTGGCTCAAAATTTCAAGATCACAATGGATGAAGACGGATTTTTCGTTGAACGCCATGCCAAGCTTGGACCTTCTGAATTTGCGACAGACGGTGTTTTCCTCTGCGGATTGGCGCATTATCCCAAACCATTGGATGAAGCCATTGCCCAGGCCAAAGCAGCTGCTTCAAGGGCTGTCACTTTGCTTGCACGCGGAACAGTGAGTACGAATGGAGAGATTGCCACAATTAATCCGAATATCTGCAGTAGTTGCGGAATTTGTGTCTCTGTTTGTCCCTATTCTGCTCCAAGGTTTTTGGAAGAGGGAAGAATGGCAGGTAAATCGGAGATTAATGCTGCGCTTTGTAAGGGTTGCGGGCTATGTGTCTCCTCATGTCGTTCCGGGGCAATCACTTTGAAGGGTTTTAGTAATGAGCAAATATTCTCGATGATAACAGCAGCCTAGAAGACTGTTTAACACCTTTTATATAAAGGAGAAAAAAATGTCCGAATGGGAACCGAAAATTCTTGCCTTTCTGTGCAACTGGTGCAGCTACGGCGCAGCTGATTTGGCTGGGGTGAGCAGATTTCAATATCCGCCAAACCTGAGAATTATTAGAATACCCTGCTCTGGTAGAATGAGCCCGAAGTTTATACTCTCTGCTTTTATGAATGGAGCGGATGGGGTTTGGGTCTCCGGTTGACACCCTGGCGACTGCCATTACCTGGAGGGTAATTATTATGCACGAAGGAAATTCACCTTATTAAAAAATTATTTGGAGTATTTTGGGATCGAACCCGGACGTATGCACTTTTCTTGGGTTTCATCTGCAGAAGCTAGTAAGTTTATCACTGTTGTCAAAGAGGTTACCAAATCGGTTAAGGCTCTTGGACCTGCAAAAAATCTAATTAAAAACCGGTCAAAGGTGAGTTGATATGCTGGGATATATTGGAAAAATAAAGGAAATCTCAAAGAATCTCTTAAAGGACGAAAAAGTAGAGATGATTATCGGATTTCGCAAGGGTTCGGATCCTTTAAGAAGCGAGCCTTGTATGGTGAAACAACTCGATAAGGTCGATGATCTCGTCTGGGACAGTAGTTGTAGTATGAATCTGGTAAACTATTTGACCAATAGAACCGAGAAAATTGGGATTATTGCAAAGGGATGCGATTCTCGAAATATTAACACCCATATTATTGAAAATAAAATAAAACGGGATCAACTCTATATTATCGGGATTCCCTGCACCGGAATGCTGGATAAGCAGAAGGTAGCCGGTAGGATGTCGGAGGAAGTTGTCGAGATCAATGACAACGGAGATAATATCACTATCAAAGGGGAAAAACAGGAAGTTACCGCTGATCGACACGATCTTTTACAGGATAATTGCAAGACTTGTAATCATCGCAATCCGGTTATTTTTGATGAGATGGTTGCAGAGCCGATCGCGGAGCAGACAGATGTGGAGAAGTACGAAGATGTCAAAGCCATTGAGGCGATGTCGGCTGACGAAAGATGGCAGTATTTTGATGATCTGTTATCTCCCTGTATCAGATGTTATGCTTGTCGAAACGCCTGTCCACTTTGCTACTGCCCGACCTGTTTTGTCGATGAATCCACGCCACAATGGGTGGGAAAGAGTGACGATTCTACAGATACCAAGGCATTTCACCTGTTAAGAGCATTTCATTGTGCCGGACGCTGTACTGATTGTGGTTCTTGTGAACAGGCATGCCCTATGGATATAAAAGTCAGGAAATTAACCAAAAAGCTAACGAAGGACAGTTTCGACTTATATGGTTGGGAATCAGGTCTGAATCATGAACAACGACCGCCCCTTGATACCTTTAAGCCTGATGATCCAGAAGATTTTATAAAATAGTTATCTACTCTAAATCCCTATCTGAATTTGAGATAAGGTTTTGAATTGAAAGAGGCAAAAACGATGAAAGTAGTTAAAATCGACCAGAAAAGTTGGGAAGAGGGGCTGAAAAAGCTTTATGGTGCATTTCGATTAATCGGCCCGGTAAAGGAAGGCGAAACCGGGAAGTTTAAGGTGCTTGAAGAGGGTGAAATGCCTGATCTAAGTATTCAAAACACCCATCTTTCCGCAAAAAGTGTTGTCTATTCACAATCGCAAGTGATGTTTAAGTATGATTTGAATGAAAATAATAAAGATCATCATATCATGAAGACGATTGAGGAAGATGCTACGCCGCAAGTTCTCTTAGCAGTAAGACCTTGTGATGCGGCTGCTTTTTTGATAGCAAAAAAGAATTTTGATAATCCGGACTACCGAGATCCTTATTGGTGTGAAACGTACGAAAAAACAGTAATGGTGGGATTCGCCTGCAATAATCCCGGGAGTACTTGTTTTTGCACCTCGACCGGGATAGGCCCATACAGCGAAAAAGGACTGGATGTCATTTTGATTGAAAATGGCGAGGATTTGCTTGTTAAGGCAATCACCGAAAAAGGTGAGAAATTGATAGGTAAAACAGGATGGAAGACAGAAGCTGATCCTGGTGTAATTGAAACATTGAAACAGGAGGCTGAAGCTAAGATCTCTTCTGTGGTGGATACCAATATGATTGAAAAAAAATCCACCAAGGAATTGTTCGAGGCTCCTTTTTGGGAAGATGTAGCTTTTGCTTGTATCAACTGCAGCACCTGTACCTTTAGTTGTCCTACTTGCTGGTGTTTTGACATCCAAGATGAAAACCTGGGTGATTCGGGAAAAAGAATCCGAAATTGGGATAGCTGTATGTCTCCGTTGTTTACGCTTGAAGGATCCGGGCATAATCCCCGGCCTGTTAAATTTCAGCGAGTCAGACAACGTTTCATGCATAAATTGAAGTATTACGTCGATAAATACGAAGATGGCATCCAGTGCGTCGGATGTGGTCGCTGTATTAAGTTATGTCCGGTTAACATTGATATTCGTAATGTTAGTCAAAAAATGAACAATTATAATCCGTAGATTTACGATATAAAAGTATGAATCAAGGAGAACTGTCGTGCTAAATCCATATCAGCCTTATCCGGTGCGTATTGACGAAATTATTACGGAGACGGAGGACAGAGTCTTAAAAACGTTTAAATTCGTTTTTCTCAATCCAGAAGATGAAGAAAAATTTTCATACAAGGCAGGACAATTTGCCGAATTATCCGTGACAGGACAAGGTGAAATTCCCATTGGAATTGCGTCATCACCCACGGAAAAAGGTTTTATAAAATTCACGGTTAATAAAACCGGAAAAGTGACCAGTTATCTGCATCAGATGAAAGTCGGTGATATAATGGGTGTCAGAGGTCCACTGGGAAACAGCTATCCCTGGGAAGTCCTGGAGGGAAAAAGTGTTGTTATTATTGGTGGAGGTTTCGCTTTTACTACCTTGCGATCTTCCATTGTCCATATGCTTGCTAATCGGGACAAGTTTAAAGATATCCATGTTATTTACGGTGCCAGATCCCCCGGACTATTACTTTATCAGGATGAGTTAAAAGCGTGGGAAGCTGCCGGCGATATCAATATGCATATCACAGTAGATGGTACTGATGATCCCGATTGGAAATACAATGTTGGATTTGTTCCAACTATAACCGAACAAAAAGCTCCACCCGCAGATGATGATACCTATGCGATTGTGTGCGGACCTCCAATCATGATACGGTTTACGCAACCTGTTCTTGATAAATTGGGTTATGCTCATGATCATATCATTAACTCTCTGGAAAAAAGAATGAAATGTGGCATCGGATTATGCGGTCGCTGTAACATTGGCGATAAATTCGTCTGTAAAGACGGACCGGTTTTCACATTGGAACAATTAAATACAATACCGAGTGAATAGTATATTAAGTTTTTTTTAATTCCCCTGATCACTGAAAATTTAATGGAGAATAAAGCAAATGGATGAATCAGCGATCAAGATTAGCGGAAAGCGCAAAAGTGCTTTTCTGGACAAGGTTAAGGATATCCTTCCCAACGAAGGGAACCTTAATGCTTGCCTGACCTGCGGAATGTGCGCTTCAGGGTGCCCCGCAACTGGGATCGATAACATGGATCCCCGTAAATTTCTCCGTATGGCAGTCTTAGGTCTTGATGAAGAAGTACTGACAACACCTTGGGTTTGGGCTTGTACCATGTGCCAGCGATGTGTCTATGTTTGTCCAATGGAGATTAATATTCCACAACTGGTCTATAATGCCAGGGCGTCTTGGCCCATGGACGAAAGACCAAAGGGAATCAAAGGTTCCTGCGACGCAGCTCTTAAAGTAGATTCATGCAGTGCCATGGGATTAACCGGAGAGATGTTTACGGATACTGTTGTTGAGTTGCTGGAAGAGGTTCAGGAAGAGCAGGAAGGATGTGAAAATCTGCAGGCTCCCATCGATAAGAAAGGAGCTCATTTCTTCGTGAATCAAAACTCCAGGGAACCGCAGATGGAAGAGGATGAAATGGTTCCTCTCTGGAAAATATTTAAAACGGTTGGAGCCGATTGGACTTACGGTTCCAGAGGATGGGCAGCAGAAAACTACTGCATGTTCCTGGCTGACGATGAAGCCTGGGAAAAGAATGTCCGTATTAAGGCCGATATGGTCAAGGAGTTGGGTGCCAAGGTCTGGCTCAACACCGAGTGAGGCCACGAACTATTCGCATTCCGGTCCGGACTGCAAAAGTTTAATATCGAGCACGATTTTGAAATCGCTGATGTCAGGCAATATTACGCAAAATGGATAAGGGAGGGTAAACTCCCCGTAAATTCAGATTGGAACAAAGACCTGAAAATAAAATTCACACTTCAGGATCCTTGCCAGTTGGTTAGAAAAACATTTGGTGACGAAGCGGCTGACGACATGCGCTATGTTACCAAAATGCTGGTGGGTGAAGAGAATTTTATTGATATGGCACCGAACAAGTCCAACAATTACTGCTGCGGAGGTGGTGGTGGATTTCTTCAGTCGGGAAGAAAAGAGGACCGTCGTAAATATGGTAAACTGAAGCATGATCAAATCATGTCAACAGGTGCTACTTACTGTATTGCGCCCTGTCATAATTGTCATTCTCAAATTCATGACCTATCTGAGCATTTTGAAGGCGGCTATCATGTCATTCACTTCTGGACCCTGATTTGTCTTTCCATGGGAATACTGGGTGAAAATGAAAGAACTCACCTGGGACCAGATCTGCAGAATTTTGGATTAGAGTAACTCCATTCTTAATCCGGGAATCGTAAGATTCCCGGATTAATGGTATCTCACGCTGCATTTTCCTTCTATTGAAAAAACCGGTTGGTTAAGTTTATCAACCAGCATCCACGTCCCCTATTCTCCTTTTGGCATCTCAATTGACTGGGTTATCTCTCCGTTAATTTCAGACAGATAACGCTCTTGAAATCAATCAGCTGTTTTGCGCCATTTGGGCGTAGGCAACTTGTAATCTGTTTTTTAAGATGATGGAAATTCGCTTCATGAACCGCAATCCAAGTTTTGGGTCCTGAGCGAACAATCTTTCAAGTTTGGATGCTTCCCAACAAACAAGTTTGCAATCTGTCAGAGCTCTGGCATGGGACATGGACTTTTTCTCTTCTGCATCTTCCAATGCCGAAATTCCGAACGTCCTGTTGGGAACTATATCTTTGACACGAACCGAAGTGCTTGTGTTTTTCTCAATTTCAAGCGCAACTTTCCCTTCCAGAAGTGAATATAGATATTCTGCCTTGTCGTTTTCCCTGAAGATATATTCTCCATTTTTCACGGTAGTAATGGTTGCAATGGCTGCAACCTTTTCTACCATCTCTTTTTCCAAGTGCGTAAGGAGCAAAACCGATTTTATCTCTTCAACTCTTGCCATAATCCAATCTCCAATTAAGTTGTTTAGGTTTACGTATCATTTCTGCGTTTATACCTTTCCTTGCGCCTACATCATATCTGAAGGTTTCATTGATTGTAAACAATATTATACAACCAGACTATTTCACCTTCTTATCCTCACAGTGAAGGCGTAATTGAGCATCTTCACATGCTTAACAATTGATTGCCCTTATTATGGTTTTAACTGAGAGATATATACAAGGATTCTCAAGGGATCTTCAATCTGCGTACTTCGGATTATGGAAAAACTGTGGATAGCTGGATGGGAAATCAAAACACAAGCCACTTTTTCCAGGCAAATATTATAAGATCAATTTATACTTAATGATCAACCGGAATAAGAATCTTGAGCTTAACTATTTTGTAACTCCTTGTGGGAAAAAATGTAGGTGCAGACCTCTTACCAAATCACGACGGGTGATCTGTCCGACTAACTTCTCTGAATCAACTACTGGCAGTCTACGGATATTATTCTCCAGAAATACATCTGCAACCTCTTTGGCCGTCATGGTACTGGGAACAGTAAATTCAATTTTACTCATGTGATCTTTCACCTTTCCTGCCGGAAGGGCGTGATAAGTCTGGTGAACGAAGACATCCAGGCACTCTTTTTCCGACAGCCTGCCTACCAGATTGCCTTCATCATCAACGACCAATAACCCGATTAGCCCTTTTTTCATCAAGGTTCTGATCACTTTATTGATTGTATCACTCTCTTTTACTGTATTAAATTTTTTATCCATTAAATCAGCCACTAATAGTTCTGATGCCATTTTATACTCCAAATTTGTTTAGAGATCAGTATGAATTCAGATTTTGCATTGCCGTTCTAAAGGAATGAATTTTAGGCTCTTCATTAATTTATATACTGAAGAGTTCTATCGCTTTTATAATATCACGACGTGTTATTTGTCCTACCATTTTCCCATGTTCAACTACCGGCATCCGTCTGAAATCGGTCGTCAGAAACACTTGGGCCGCTTCAACGACTCCGGTCGATTTTTGAACGGTTTTGAAATCATCGTACATGATATCCATTACGGTGGCTTCTTCAATCGGTTTGATCGAGCCGGTTGAAAATGCTTCTAGATACAACTTAATGCATTTTTTTTCTGACAAAATTCCCAGGACTTTTCCATCATTATCAACTACACACGCTCCAAACAGCCGCTTTTTTCCCAGGACGTCAACAGCATCAGGGACTGGTGTTTCAGGGCTGAAAGTAACGAAGACACGATCCATAAGATCATCAACTTTCAGGTTTTTTTTCATGGGCACCCCAAGTCATACAAAAGATTAAGTTTTTATTACCCTATCAGTCATTTTCTGCCTACTTTTGGCAGAGAATACTTTAAAGGCATTAGCCCAGTTTATCTGGGTTAGGATGGGAGCAGAATCAAACCGATTGCCAGATAAAAGGTTGATTCTGTGAAACAAGGATCAAATAATTGTTTACCGTAAAAAGTGATTCTTAGCTTAAAAAGCAGTCATAGAGTCATACATTCCAGTTCCATATGACTCATCTTATTTTGCTGTCATTATAACTCTTTGAGAAAAAAAGTATAATAATTTATTGATTATTTATATTTTACTACCTATTTTGCGGGATTTTTTGTATCCCCTATCCCAAGTTTTTAAGCTGTTAATCATCAGCGATTAGCAGTTAGCTTGTAAGGAACTAATAAATGCTGGAAATGATAAAAATACCCAAGTTTATGTTTTTATAGATATTGTGTATCCATAACATTGACAGGAGCAAGGTGATGCAGGTTGCCTGGGAATATACGAATTCTTGGTTCCCAGGAGGTTTTATTATATCAGGAGACTTCAGCCACCTACTTGCTTCATAACTGTACTGGAACCATTAAAAGCCAATTCTCTCTTGGTTAGGATTGCCTGATTTAAAATCGAAATTAATTCTGTTTTTGCCTCTGCTTCTTGAAGATTCAATAGGGAGAGTATGGAATAGTTTACTTCACTGCTCAAACAACCATGAATATTCCCCGTGGAAGTCAATCTAAGTCGATTACATCCTCGACAAAAAGGGATACTATCATTGGCGATTACTCCAAAGTATCCTTTTCCCTTGATTTTATAACGGAACGACGTTGAATCTGCAGCAGAAGCTACAGGTTCAAATATATATTTTTGTCTGATTATGCTGAAGACTGTATCAATAGGAATCAGCTTCTTAAGATATTTCTCCCGGTCTGAAAGATGTCCCATTTGCATCAGTTCAATATATCTCAGCTCAAAACCTTTATCCAGGCAGTAGTCAAGTATTGGGATGATCTCATCTTCATTAAAATGTTTCACCGGAACCATATTTACTTTGACAAACACTTGATTCTCTTTGGCTTTTTCGATTCCGGTCATTGTTCGTTTTAAATCACCTCCCCTCGTATTCTTCAGGAATTTATCTGCATCCAGTGTATCAAGGCTGACGTTGATCCGTTTAACACCACAGGAGAGGATAAAGGAGAGATTCTCTTCCAGGAGTTGCCCATTTGTGGTGATGCTGACATCCTTAAACTGCATTTTGGATACTGCAGAGAGCACGTTATTAAACTTTGGACTGATTAAGGGTTCTCCTCCTGTCAACCTGATCTTTTCCAGATTCAGAATCTCCTTTAACCAGGTAATCATCCTGATCAGCTCTTCCGAGGTCATTTCATAAGCAGGCTCTTTGATACAACGTTTTTCAGGCACGCAATAGGTGCAAGCCAGGTTGCATTCGCCTGTAAGACTGACCCGAAGAGAGTTAAAACTTCTGCCAGTCGAGTCGATTACCATATTTCTCTCCAGGGAAGAAAATCAACCATTTCACCCCGGTTCATCAAGTCAATTTCAGCGGGGAAAATAAACAAACCATGACTTTTTTCAAAGTTGGAATAATCACCGCTTCCCCTGATTAAGACTGGTTCAATTGCAGACCACCCGTCTTTTATCACCAGTTTTCCAGGCATATAGTGTTCCCGATTTGCTTTTGAAATGGAATCTTCGGCCAATGGGAGTTTCAAGAACTTGTGTCTTGGGGATTTACTACCGGATAGTTTTTTAATCAACGGTTCCACAAAAATGCGAAAACAGGTCTGTACGGACACCGGATTGCCTGGAAGACCAAAAACATATGTGGTTTCTGTTTTTCCAAACCAGACCGGTTTACCCGGTTTTACTTTGATGCGGTGAAAGATATTTTTAACCCCGTTTGATTCCAGTAATTTGGGGACATGGTCGAATTCTCCCATGGAAACCCCACCGGAAAGAATCAGAATATCCGCATCCAAACCATCATGAATCATTGATCCCAATAGAGAAAGATCATCCTCCCCTATACCCAAAAAAGTAGCTTCAATATTCTGCAGTTGACTCATGACGCGCAAGGTAAAAGAATTACAGTCTCTGATCTGGTGTGGCAGAGGGGTTTCACTTGGTGGGATGATCTCGGTTCCTGTGGATATGATCTTAATCTTGGGTTTGCGATAAACTGGAACCTCATGGATACCAACAGAAGCACATATGGCGATACCGGCGGTTGTCAATGGAGATCCGGCTTCGATTAAAACCTTGCCCTCCTCTGCATCTTCTCCCATGGGTGCTATATTTAAACCGGGTTTGGCTTTTTTAGCAACCAGATGAACCATATCACCATTGATGGTTGCATCTTCTATCTTAATAACTGCATCTGCTCCTTCCGGGCATGGGGCGCCGGTCATGATCTGGGCAGCCTGTCCGGGATAGATAATCAGCCCGGATTTTACACCGGTCTGTATTCGACCCGCAATCTGCAAATCAACGGCAGTTTTGTTTTTGAAATCTGATGAATTGATAGCGAAACCATCCATGGCGACCCTGTTGAAGGGAGGGATGGGTCGATCTGCTTTGATATCATTGATCAGAGTGTACGAGAGGGCGTCTTCTATGGGGACGACTGTTTTTTCTAAAGTTGTTGCACTTCCCAGAATTTTGTCCAAAGCTTCACTTACACTTATCATTATTCTCCTTTTCAAGTATCGGAAGGCATTTTCGTTTCCCAAAAAGCCCTATCGTCCAGATTCCTTAAATCCTGTTTGGATTGGGCGATGATTCCTGCAACAGCTTTTTAAAAGCAAATACAAGGATGATGATCATTTTTTCAAATGTACAAGACCGTTAGGAATGATGGATCGGAGTTCAAGAAATACCGTGATTCTATAAATTATCAAAGTGATGATAAAAAGACAACACGGTTTTGCTCAGTTAGATAACTGAAATTATGTCAAATATGATACAGCAGATTGAAAACTAAGTGAAACAAGGGTTGTATTTTGGCAGGAAATGGTTTTTTAAATTTATCGAGGATGTTCAACTTTTGAAGATATAGGGCAAAGCTGGAGATAAAGAACGGGGCATTTGCCCCGTTCTTTATCTAAGCCACCAATAGTCGGGTTCCAATGGAGGGGTTCGTTTTTCGGGAACAAGCCCTTTCTGTTTTAATAAAACAAGTAGTTTTTCAACCACCGTGTTAACAGCAGCATCAACTTCCGGTGCCATCTCAAACCCGTCGTTTGTATTGGCGGGTATGACTCCTATCAAATCGATCTGTTTTGGTTCCGTCCCTTCCATTTTCATCAATTGGATAAGATCCAAAAAACCAACCTGGTGAGGTGACATTTTAATGATTCCGGGCCTATTGATAAAATCTTCACCGCATAAAACCCTGACTTCTCCCACGGGACCTTTTACATCCAAAGCATCAATGATGATAATCCAATCCTTGTTGACGATGGTTCTATCCAGTTGCGCTCCAACTGTCCCGCCATCGACAAGTTCAATCTCCTCGGGAAACTGGAATTGAGATTCAAGATACTTGAGTATCTTGATCCCAATTCCATCATCTGAATGAAGAATGTTGCCTACTCCCAGAATTACACCTTTGCTATCAGACATCTACTTCAACTACCCCCAGTTTATTTCCTTGTGGGTCAAATGAATGAATAGCACAGGCAAGACAAGGATCAAAGCTGTGAATAGTTCTCAAAGCTTCCAGAGGTCGTGCCGGATCAGCTATTGGATTACCAATCAAGCTGGCTTCATAGGGGCCTTTGTTACCTGCTGCATCTCTTGGGCCTGCATTCCAGGTTGAAGGAACTACACATTGATAATTTTTAATTTTACCGTTTTCAATCACAACCCAGTGAGAAAGAGCACCCCTGGGAGCCTCATGGAAACCGAATCCCTGGATCTCACCTTTCGGAAAGACAGGTTTATTGAAGTATTCCATGTCACCTTTACCAAGGTTGTTGACCAGAATATTCCAATGGTTTAATGCCATATCGTTAATGACGGCACAGCGGATGGCCCTGGCTGCAATTCTGCCCAGGGTTGAATGCAATGCACCTAGACCGATCTGCTTGCCACTAACAGCTTTAATAGCATCCACGGTTGCCCCAACATACTTCTTGGTTCTTTCATCACCAAGCGCATAACTGGTTAACACTTGTGCCAGAGGACCTACCTGGGCAGGTTGATCCTGGAATCTCGGAGCTTTGACAAAGGAATACTTGCCATCCCGATCAAAACTGGTGTACTTGGGTTCCGTTGTTTCTTCATAAGGATGTTTGGACCAGTCGCCGTCATACCATGATCTTGCGATACTCTCCTTGACGTTATCCTCAAAGAAGGAATCGTTAAAGGAGTTAATCGCCTTTGCTTTTGCCAGGTTTCCTCCCATCACCACACCACCTTTAGCATCAAACTTGGTGCCTTTTGAATCCAATGGAAATTCAGGAACTGCCAGGTAGTTCGTAACACCTGATCCATAACCGGCCCAGTCCAGGTAAAAGGAACCGACAGCGGCGACATCAATTAAGTATACCTGGTTAACAAAATCACGAACTTCGTCAAAGAAATTTTTAACTTTCAGCAGTCTGGTCATATTGAGACCGGTTTCATCATCCAGGTTGATGGCATTCGCGACACCACCAACTGCCAGATTTTGAATATGAGGTGTTTTTCCACCCAGCAAACCGACACAGTCATTTATTTTCCTTTGGAATTCCAAGGCCTGCAGGTAATGAGCTACAGCGATCAGGTTGACTTCCGGTGGCAATTTCATGGCTGGATGTCCCCAATACCCATTGGAGAAAATCCCCAACTGACCACTGGCAACGACCGCTTTTACTTTATCCTGAACAGCTTTTAACTCATGGACTGTGTTTCGGTTCCATGACGAAAATTTCTGAATCAGCTGTGCGGCAGCTTTAGGGTCGGCTTTGGTTGCTGAAACCACATCTACCCAATCAAGGGCCACCAGATGATAAAAGTGAACGATATGATCATGCATCGCATGGGCTGACATGATCATGTTGCGGATCATTTGCGCGTTTAATGGAATCTCAAGATTCAAGGCATTTTCAACTGCTCTGACAGAAGCAATGGCATGAACTGTTGTGCACACGCCGCAAAACCTCTGTGTGAATACCCAAGCTTCTCTTGGATCTCGGCCTTGCAGAATGATCTCAATTCCTCGAAACATGGTTCCGGAAGACCAGGCATTGGTTACCTTGCCGTTTTCCACTTCTATGTCGATTTTAAGGTGACCCTCAATACGTGTAATAGGATCGATAGTAACTATTTTCCCCATAATTTTTTCTCCTTCTACTCTTGGGTAATGATCGGAAAGATTTTTACAAATGTGATGAAAATTGCAATTTGAAGAGCAAGCATGCCTACCGAAATAAAAATCTCAGGAACCGTTGGAAAATAGGTCACTCCGGGTGCACCTTCGAAACCAATGATATAGGTGTTTATTCGATACAATAAACCCCCGGTTAGCATTAATACTGCTCCTGTAAATAGACTTCTGGCATTTGTCTTTCTGATCATTATCATACCAATGACGACCAGGATCATTTCCGCCCAGAAGAAAAAGAATTCAAATCCAACACTGAAGAGTAATCCTACTCCCCCATTGCGGATAACTTCTACAAATCGAAATACAACCCAGAAAATTGCGACATAAACACCGATCTTCATCAAGACCTTAAGTACTTCCAGGTATTCCTTCTTCTTAAGACTCTTGGGATGGTAGAGTATGTCAATGATAACAACGATACATGCTCCCATAAAAATAGAGGAAACAACATATAGGAATGAAATCCAGGGGGTCTGCCATAATGGACTTATTTTTTGCCCCATTAAGAAAGCCAGTGCTCCCAGACCGGATTGATGCATGGTTGGCAGTACAACTCCAAAAGCAACCGTTAGAAACAACACCTTATTGAGGAAAGAGTGAAGCCCTGCAGCAAAACCATCCGAAGATCCTTCCGGCATAAATTTTTCCAAAAATCCGGGTAGAAATTCAATTCCCAAAATGAGTATGTAAGCGGTAATACAGACACCTACCTCAAACAATGCAGAATTGAATTGCATGTATTTTGGGATAAAGAAATTCAACAGATTCACATAACGCCCGGTGTCATACACCAGGGATGTGGCTGCGAAGGAGTATCCCAGCAGTGAAAACAGTACTGCCTGTCTAACAAATCGATGGTATTGCCCCTTGTTAATGATATAAACAAGCAGGGCCAGAACATAACCACCATTAACTAACGCAGCTCCTACCAATACGCCGATTACCTTCCAGATGCCCCAGGACTGGTTATCAGTAAGATTGGATACGGGTCCGATTCCATTGATATACCTGACGACTAAAAAATAGGCGCAGATAAGGAAGAGTCCCAGCAGAAAGTATACAGGAGCAGTGAAGATCTTTCCGCCTAATGCTTTTTCATGATCCATCATTCCTCCTTATGTCCAGAACGGTTTTTGTAAGCTATACCTGCCAAAATTACATACACGACACCCGGGAGTGCGAGATACTTATACAACGTATGTTGTATTCCTTCTTGCACAGCTGCTTGTGAGTATTCCGGAAGTTTTGGAAGCCCCAGTTTTTCAAAGGGTACTTTTGACAGGTACAGAACTGATGTTCCACCACCATCCTTCTCACCATAGACGTGATTCAGATAAAGACTCGGCGATTTTTGAATCCTGCTTTTGGCATCTGCCAGCAGATCCTTAACTTTACCAAAAACAACGGCTCCGGCAGGACATGCTTCCGTACAAGCGGGCTGTCCATTCGTTACCAGATTCGTTGTACGGCAAAGTTCGCATTTCTTAATTTCGCCATACCAGTCATTAAATTCAAACTTTGGAATGTTATAAGGACAGTTCATCTGACAATAACGACACCCACAGCAGGCATCTTTATCATAGCTTACAATTCCGTTTGCTTCCTTATTTAAAGCACTGGTAGGACATCCTGAAACACAATTCGGATCAACGCAGTGCATACACTGCCTCTTCACATATGATGTTCCTTCCGGGCCTTTATACATCTTTATGATGTTAAAGGTGTTAATGGAAAGATCCCTGGGTGCATCAAATGTTCCCGTCGGATCAATTTCAGGTGCAAGTTTATTTGCGGATTTACAGGCAACCTCGCAGGATTTACAACCGATACATTTAGTAGCATCATAAAGCATCCCTATGTGTTCTTCCTGTACCGCCCTCGCCTCCCTGGCCTCTGCTGTACCGGAAAGCAGCGGAGCAACGGTCAAACCCGCTCCGGTCCCGGCGAGGCCTTTTAGAAAGCTTCGTCGTTTAATTCTCATATTTATTCCTCCTCTGCCGGCAGTTTTTTAGCTTTTGCAACAACAGCAGCGCCTACAGCTCCTACTGCGGCCCCTGCAACACCTGCAGCCCACATGCTTGCAGGTTTGTTGCCCGATTCGGTGATTTGCGCATAACTCTGCGGAGGATTAGGAGTCAGTACTTGAGAGAGATCATGCATTGGTACTGTGTAGCCCACTTTTGATTCGATGCAGCCAAAGCATGGATGTCCGATATTGACCGGCCAGGTTTTTTCCCTGTTAAACCCAACTTCGGGGCAGTTTCCGAAAGTACTTGGACCCTTACAACCCAGTTTGTACAGGCAGTAACCCTTACGATGGCCTTCGTCGCCAAAATCTTCGGCAAATCTGCCTGAATCGAAATGACCTCGACGTTCGCATTGATCATGAATCAATTTACCATATGCAAATACGGGTCTTCCTTCCTTGTCCAGCGTTGGTAGTTTTTTGAACAGGAGATAGTGAACAACGGTTGAGAGGAAATTATAGGGACTTGGCGGACAACCCGGAATCGAGACAATTGCTTTGTCCTTGATAATATCACCTACTCCAACAGCACCTGTAGGATTAGGTCCGGATGAAGGCAATCCGCCCCAGGCAGCACAAGAACCAATGGCAATAATGGCTGCGCAGCCGGCAGCAGTTTCTTTCAACATATCAATGGCAGTCTTACCACCGATTTGGCAATAGGCTCCGTTCTCTTTCATGGGAATCGAACCTTCAACAACTAGAACATAATTTCCGGCATATCGTTTCATTGCCGCATGCAACTGCTCTTCAATCTGATGTCCCGCAGCAGCAAACAATGTTTCGTGATATTCCAGCGAGATGACATCCAGAATCACGGTGGCCAAATCAGGGCCTTCTGCTCTTAACAGAGACTCTGTACAGCCCGTGCATTCCTGGAAGTGCAGCCAGATCACGGCAGGCTTTTCTTTTGCCTGCATCGCATACGATATCTTTGGTATAAAAACCGGGGAAAGTCCCAGTACAGTTGCTACTTTTGTTGAAAGCTTCAGGAAGTCTCGTCTGCCGACCTCTTTTTCAACAAATATGTTTTTACCTCGGATCATAAGTATCTCCCTCCCAAAAATTTGGAAACAAACAATGAGGTGCTATTTCAGCAGCCTCATAAACAAAGATATTAATACAATAAGCAAAATTGACTTAGGGTTAGTGGAGAGATCTTACATGATTAGAGCCTTTTGTAAAGTCAAAATTTAAACTTTTAGGATAGTCAATAATTATACTCAAAGTGGGGTTGGTGTGATTTTTGTTAATATATTGAAATAATAGTGTTAAGAAGTCATCCAGAGTAACACAAATTTTAAAAATATGCCACGGCTTATTGTGGTCTGTGAATATTCATCTTCCATGATAAAACAGGAGAAGTATTTTGATTTTTCAGTATTTATAGTAAAAAGTTGTTTTTTAGCGGTTATACTGTAATTGTGATAGGTTTACAGCAATGATAAGGTTCTATTATCAAGGTCAAAGAGAGTTTACTTCACTTTTGTCTTGAAATACTGTGTTTTAGGAGTTAAGGTCTGTAACGTTTTATCGTTACCATTCTTGTGATTAGAGAGTTTCCGGACCCTTTAATCAGGAATCATTATTTTGGGGGAAATATGTGTCTTGCAGTTCCCGGTAAGATTGAAGAGATAAATGCCAGCGGACCCATGACCATGGCAAAAGTTAACTTTAACGGCATATTCAAAGAGATTTGCATCGAATGGATATCAGACGCCAAGGTTGGAGATTATGTGATTGTTCATGCAGGGTTTGCTATCAGTATTCTTGATAAAGAGGAAGCTCTGGAAAATCTGAGATTGATTAAGGAAGTCGCCCAGGGACCGGATGCTTATCTCAAATGGTGATCGGATTGAGGGCTTGATTAAGGATACTATGGAGCAGAAAGAGAAGATAAAACTAGGGCATGGCAGCGGTGGAAGGATGTCTCAAGAACTGTTTGAGTCCCTGTTTCAACCACTGTTTTCAAATGAATACCTGAATGAAGCACATGACGGGGCAATTCTAAAGATGGGAGACAACAGAATTGCTTTTTCCACCGATTCATTTGTGGTTAAACCTCTGTTTTTTCCCGGCGGAAACATAGGAGATTTGGCTGTCAACGGAACAGTAAATGATGTAACCATGTGCGGAGCGGACCCCCAGTTTATATCAGCCGGTTTTATTCTGGAAGAGGGGTTTCCCATTGTGCAGTTACAGCAGATCGTAACCTCTATGCAGACAGCTGCAGAAAAGGCCGGTGTCCTCCTGGTCACAGGTGATACCAAGGTTGTTGAGCGGGGAAGTGCTGACGGTGTATTTATCAATACCTCCGGCATAGGAGTTGTCCGCAGGAACGTATCCATTTCTCCGAAAAATGCCCGGGAGGGGGATGTCATACTCATCAATGGTCGAATTGCTGAACATGGTATTGCTGTCATGACAAAAAGAGAAGGGATGGAGTTTGAATCCAGTATTTTAAGTGATTGTATGGCTTTAAACAAGATGGTCGGAGCGATACTGGACGAAACCGACGATGTTCATGTCCTTCGTGATCCAACCCGGGGAGGTATTGCTGCCACATTGAATGAAATAGCCCAGTCATCATCAAAGGGCATTGATTTAATAGAAAATAAAATTCCCCTTGATGACCAGGTTAAATCAGTGAGTTCGATTTTAGGACTTGACCCCCTCTATATTGCCAATGAAGGCAAAGTGCTGGTTATAGTTGCAGAAAAAAGCGCTGACAAGGTATTGGAAACTATGAAGCAGTTTTATGAGGGCAGGGAATCTGCAATTATTGGGCGTATAACCAACAATCATCCGGGGAGGGTTGTCATGGAAACATCCATCGGAACCAAGAGGATTGTTGATATGCCTTCCGGTGAACAATTGCCCAGAATCTGCTAAAAGGGTTGAAAATATGCACGAAGTTTCCCTAATGATGAGCATCATGGATATTGCTTTCAGGACAGCCAGGGATGAAAATGCTTGCAAAATAAACAAAATTTCCCTTCAGATTGGTGAAAAGGCAGGCATTGTCGTTGATTCTTTGGAATTCGCTTTTGAGATGGTAACCAAAAATACCATAGCCAAAGACGCATCATTGGAAATTGAAACGGTTCCTTTAAAGGGTGAGTGTTTGGTTTGTGGTTTACAATTTGTTAGCAGTGAGTTTTTGATTTGTACTGAATGTGGCAATTTCGCCAAGGCCATTTCCGGTCAGGAGTTAAATATTCAATCAATTGAGGTGGAATAATGTGTTTGGAATGCGGATGCTCCGAAACTGATGGAGTCACGATAGATGGAAAACCGGTAGGATATGATGATCACCACCATCACGACCATGACCATCATCATGACCATTCTTCAGGTACGGGTGCCAGGGAGATCAGTATCAAACAGGAGATCCTTCACAAAAATAATCATATAGCACAACATAATCGCGAACACCTGGCAGCAAAAGGGATATTCAGTATGAACTGGATAAGTGCTCCGGGATCGGGAAAAACCGCACTGTTGGAACGACTGATCAGGGATTTTGGTTCAGATCTACCCATGTTTGTGATCGAAGGTGATCAGCAGACCGATAATGATGCCCGACGCATACAGGAAGCCGGTGCAAATGCAATGCAGATCAATACAGGGGCTGCGTGCCATCTGGATGCCGAAATGATTCACCGGGCGTTACACAAGGCGGATTTGCAGGATTGTCAGTTGCTGGTGATTGAAAACGTTGGCAACATGGTTTGCCCGACAGCCTATGATCTTGGGGAAAATCTGAAAGTTGCCATTATCAGTTGCCCGGAAGGTGAGGACAAACCGGTCAAATATCCCGATTTAATCATGGTGGCAGATGTTTTGCTGATTAATAAGGTCGACTTGATTCCATATCTGGATTTTAATCTTGAAAACTGCATTACTCTTGCTAAAAAAGTGAATTCCCAGGTCAATATTTTCCCGATTTCTGCAAAGACGGGTGAAGGTGTTAAGGAATTCTATGAATGGGTCTGCAAGAAAGCCGGATTTTAAGTGTTATCAAGCAAGATGATAGATGTCCAGCGGTTGCGAGTTGTTATCAGAGGAGTAGTACAGGGTGTCGGATTCCGCCCGTTCGTCTACAAACTGGCACATTCCCTAGGTCTAAAAGGGTGGGTCATCAATTCCTCCCAAGGTGTTTTTATTGAGGTGGAAGGTGAAAAGGAGTTGTTGAATTCCTTTTTGGTCAGGGTTGAAAAGGACAAACCAATTCATGCTTATATCCAAAGTCTGGAGTCCAGTTTTCTTGATGTTGTTGGTTTTGAATCATTTGAAATCAGGAAAAGTGAGGACAAAGGAGAAAAAACCGCTCTGATTTTACCGGATATTGCCACCTGCCCGGAGTGTTTAAAAGAGGTTTTCGATCCCAATAACAGGCGATATCTTTATCCCTTCACCAACTGCACTCTCTGCGGTCCCAGGTATACTATTATCAAGTCACTTCCCTATGATCGCCCCAATACCTCCATGCATCAGTTCCCAATGTGTCCGGACTGTCTTAAGGAGTATGAGGATCCCAATGATCGTCGGTTTCACGCTCAACCAAACGCATGTCCTGTTTGTGGCCCCCATATCTTTACCTGTAAATCCGATGGCACTATCATAACAAAACATCAGGAGGCGATTCAGACCGTAAGTGACTCATTGCTACAAGGTAAGATAGTTGCAGTGAAGGGCATCGGCGGGTTTCATCTGATGGTTGATGCCGGAAACAGCAATGCTGTTTTTGAACTCAGAACAAGAAAGAGAAGAAACGAAAAACCCTTTGCGATCATGATGTCGTCCCTGGAAGCCATCAAGGCGGAATGTGAGGTCGATGCCTTGGAGGAGCGTTTACTTCAATCATCTGAATCCCCGGTTGTATTATTGAATCGCAGAACCGGGATTGACTCATCCGGTTTAGTTGAAGAAATTGCACCTCGCAATCCAACTGTTGGCATAATGCTGCCCTATACTCCCCTCCATCACATCCTAATGAAGACGGTTAAGATTCCAATGGTAGCCACGAGTGGAAATCTGTCGGATGAGCCCATCTGTATCGATAATGAAGAGGCATTAAAACGGCTTGGCACGATTGCAGATGTTTTTCTATTGCATAATCGACCCATAATACGTCATGTGGATGATTCTCTGGTTCGAATGATGGCGGGAAGAGAGATGGTTATCAGACGGGCAAGAGGATATGCCCCTCTTCCGATTACGGTACCAAAAAAGAGAAAGGCGGCTTTGGCGGTTGGCGCTCATCAGAAGAATACCATCGCATTTCAGATCGGAAATAATGTTATTTTGAGTCAGCATGTTGGAGATCTGGAAACGGAACAGGCTTATGACGCCTTTGAGAAATCCATCGACAGCCTGAAAATGTTATATGAAGTAAAGCCTGAGTGGGTCGTTTGCGATCATCATCCGGGATATCTTTCTACAAAGTATGCTCAGGAATGTGGCTTACCGTTGAAGGAAATACAGCATCATCATGCTCACATTGCAGCTTGTATGGCAGAGAATCAGCTCTCAGGAGAAGTCCTGGGGATTTCCTGGGATGGAACCGGAGCCGGATGGGATGATACCATATGGGGTGGAGAATTCCTGGTAGGAAATGAAATGAAGATGGAGCGATTTACCTGGTTACGTTGTTTTCGATTGCCCGGGTCAAGTCAGGCGGTAAAAGAACCAAGACGTTCAGCTCTTGGAGTCTTATATGAAGTGTTCGGGGCTGATCTGTTTGAGATGACCGATCTATTGCCGGTTGCTGCGTTTGATACCGGGGAACTCAAGCTGATTAAACAGATGATGACAAAGGAGTTTAATTCTCCATTGACCTCAAGCGCAGGGCGTTTATTTGATGCAGTATCTTCGATCATCGGCATCAGACAAGTAGCTTCATTTGAGGGACAGGGTGCGATGGAGCTGGAATTTGAGATTGGCAAAAACCGTTGCAATGATTACTATTCATTTACTCAAAGCGATCAGATCGATTGGTCACCGATGATTAAAGAGATTGTAGAGGATTGGAGCCGGGGAATTGCCAGGGCGGTCATTTCTCAAAAATTTCACAACACCCTGGTGGAGATGATTGTCGCTGTAGCAATGACTTTAAAGATAGAAAGGGTTTTACTCTCCGGAGGTTGTTTTCAAAATCGATATTTAACGGAACATGCCATATTCAGACTGAAAGAGGAGGGGTTTAAGCCCTATTGGCATCAGAGAGTACCACCTAATGACGGTAACATCGCGTTGGGGCAGTTATATGCATGTGGGGATACATAGTTGATAACTTTTAAAATCGCGTTTTTACACATCAAGGGATGCATAAAATGGACTTTAATCAAACGCTTAAAGAGTATGAGAATCGTGATCTTGTTTTAGGATTGGCAGGAAATATTGAAAAAACGGTGTCAAAGATCGGTAAAACAAGACTGATGCATGTCTGCGGAACCCATGAGCACGAGATTGTGAAATACGGCATCAGACAATTGCTCCCCCCCGATCTGGAGATTATCCCCGGTCCGGGATGTCCTGTTTGTATATGTCCGGTAGAGTTGATTGATGAAGCTATTACTCTGTCGTATCAGGATAATATTACTGTCCTGACCTTTGGTGATATGCTTCGTGTTCCAGCGACCAAAGAATCCCTTGATGATGCCAGGAATAACGGCGGTTCGGTTAAAATGGTATACGGTCCGTTGGATGCGATAAAACTGGCGCAGGCAAAACCGAATGAAAAATTTGTATTCTTTTCCGTTGGATTTGAAACTACGACTGCTGGAATTGCCGGCATTATCAAACATGGAGTTCCCGATAATCTGTTTTTTTTAATCGCCAATCGCTATATCCCCCCTGTATTTAAATTGCTGATGGAAGTACATGATCGAAAATCGATACAGGGGTTTCTCCTGGCCGGTCATGCGGCGACCATTACCGGAATAGGTCCCTATGGCTATATGAAAACAAAATATCAGCTACCCTGTGTGGTCGCCGGTTTTACTCCCGTCGATATTTTATCTGCCATCAACAATGTCTTACTCTTAATCGAGAAGGGAGAGGCTGGAATCATCAACTCCTATTCCAGAGTCGTTAATAATGAAGGCAATCAATCGGCATTGAAGATGATGGATGAAGTATTTAACCTTGTTCCCGGTGTTTGGAGAGGAATCAGCACTGTTGATGGTACGGCATATTCCCTAAAAGAAAAATATAAGCACCTCGACGCGGAAAAACAGTTCGATTGTACTCCACCCTATGAATCAAGAGCGACTCCTCCCGGTTGTCAATGTCATCGAATCATGCTGGGAGAGATCCCGCCCACGGAATGCAAGATGTTTAAATCAAAATGCACACCGAACGATCCTTACGGTCCCTGCATGGTTTCCTTGGAAGGAACCTGTCATACGTGGTTTCATGGATTTCACGAAATAGTTGTATAGTCAAAGAAATCTTCTCTGAAATCTCTTTGACCAGAAAAGGATTAGTGTCTCTACTGACTGCCATATTTCTATAGAATTATATGGCAGTATGGAGTCTAATCCATTTTCCGCCTGATTTCCCAAGGCATTAAGTAGATTTTGTCCTGCCAGCACTCCCCAAATATACAGCTTTTCTTAAATAATGTTTGCCATTGAATTCCCGTCGTGCTAAAAGGAGCTTAAGTTTTTTCCTGTTGTATCCTGAGATGGAGCATGATCTCAGAATTTATAAAACTTAATGGGAGGTTGGTTATGTCGATAGAAAGATATCAAAAGTGGAGAGACCAAAAAGGAAGACCTTTCACACCCGTATCCATAGACGGATTAGCTTTGATTAGTGACAGGTACCTCAACAAGGGAACTGCCTTTTCTCGCGAGGAAAGGAAGGCATTACATTTGGATGGTCTTATCCCTCCCAATTTGCAGACACTGGAAGATCAAAAAGTGAGAGTATATGAAGGATTTTGTGAGGCAAAGACAGATATAGAAAAATACATCTATCTCCGCTCACTTCAAGATCGCAATGAAACGCTTTATTACAGCCTGCTTGAGGAGCATATTGAAGAGATGCTCCCTATTATTTATATCCCAACCGTTGTTACAGCCTGCGTGCAATTCAGCCACCATTACCAGAGAGCCCGGGGACTTTATATCACAAAGGAGAATGTAGATAATATGCATGATATGACGCATCATTTTCCTTCCCAGGATATTAAATTAATTATTGCGACTGACAGCCAGGGAATTATCGGAATGCAGGATATTGGAGTCGGCGGAATGGCCATTCCCATAAGCAAGCTTTCCCTTTATACTTTGGGGTGCGGTGTCCATCCATCGTACTGTTTACCGATAGCATTGGATGTTGGAACCGATAATGAAGAGCTTTTGGCAGATCCGCTTTATTTAGGGGTTGGACATAAGCGGATCAAAGGGGCTGAATACGAGGAATTTATTGATAAATTTGTAGAAAATATCCGCCGTGCATTTCCTAAGGCGATTTTACATTGGGAGGATTTTGCGAAGCATCGCGCTTTTCAAATACTGGAGAAATACAGGGATTGTTTTCCAACCTTTAATGATGATATTCAGGGTACAGGTGCGGTTGTTTTGGCAGGTGTATTAAACGCTGTCAAGCTGAAAGAGGAGAAGCTGTCTGATCAGAGATTCATCATATTTGGTGCTGGTTCGGGAGGAATAGGGTTTGCCCGTCAGGTAGTTCATGAACTGGTTAGTGAAGGTTTGAGTGAAATCGAAGCCTATGACAGAATCTGTTTGATCGATTCCAAGGGATGTGTTTTGAAAAATAGACCCGGACTTGAAGATTATAAAAGCCCCTTCGGTAAGAACCCTTCAATTATGGCAGATTGGAATCTGAATGCCGATCAACATAACTTGCTGGATATCATTGAAAAATCAAAAGCAACATTCTTGATCGGTATGTCAGGGCAGCATAATGTTTTTAGAGAGGAGCATATAAAAGCAATGCTTAAAAACACCGACCAGCCCGTCGTTTTCCCGCTCACCAATCCTGCTGAGGAATGTGAAGCGATTCCTGAAGACTTGTATAAATGGAGCAATGGAAAAGCAATTGTTGCCTTGGGAAGCGCCTGGTCTCGTGTGGAGCATGGCGGTAAAGAACTTAGAATAGGGGTGGCAAGTAATGCCTTTGTTTTTCCGGGTGTTGCGATGGCAGTGTTATTATCCAATTCAGACAGGATTCCGGATTCTTTTTTTTCAATTGCTGCACACTCACTCGCATCCTGCGTCAGTAAAAAAGATATTGATGAAGGAGCTATCTATCCCAGGATAAGGGATATTCAGAATGTTGGCATGAGAATCGCCATAGATATTTTGCGGGATATAAACAAGTCCGGATCGGGGAAGGTTGTTGAGGAACACGATCTTTATGATCTGGTAAAATCGTACGTGTGGAAACCTGCCTATCATCCTTATAAAAAAGTATAACGTTTCTGCAGCCTCGCTTGACTTCTGTCATTTACGATAATCAGCCAATCAATGAAAATCCTATGGATTGGCTGATTGTCACGCCAAGATCAGAACTTGGAGTTTCCTTCGGATATTTCCGGTACGAATCAATATATACATTTTTATTGGTTGCCTGAGTGTGTTTTTATGCTGATACATATGCAAACATATTGATTTGTGTATGTATATCAGGTCGATAGAACGTGATAATCTACTATTGTCCAAACGACATGGCGCCTTATTCCACATTCTATGAAATTTTGAGGGAGTAAATATCACTGAAATCATCACGAGTTTGAAATAGAATCGAGGTTTTAGCCAATATTTTTATTTACAATGATCTTTGTTTATTTTAACCAAACCATCGCATTTGGGTCCCCTTAATTTATTTTTTGAGGTTGAGGCCTATAAGAACTGATAACTGAAATATTTGCCTTAAAACTTTACATCAGTAGGATTTACTATACACCTGAGAATGATCAATCTGATTCTGAAAAAATTATAAAGCACCAATTAATTCTGAAGAGTAGGCTTTCAGATATTGATATAGCTCAAGGCCGGTCATAACAGGTTAAAGATAGATATCATCCGCGATAATGTGACAAAGATCATCGTCGATTGATAAATATCTTTGAAAGTAAAGTTCAATAATTTTTATCATAACAGCATGAAAAAAAATCCAGTAGTTTTGGAAAAAATGCGAAATGCATAGAAAGCATCGTCGATTATTTCGTTACATTACAAATTAAAGGAAAAACAGGATGTTATTTGAGTTTTCGAATGTCGCAATTTTTTTGATTATCGCGGTTGTTTTTGTATTGGTGGTTCTATCAATAGGCAAACTCTTAAGACCCGATAATCCGAGCCCTGGAAAAAGTGCAGTCTATGAATGTGGAGAACCTCCCGTAGGGTCAGGTTATTCTCAGTTCAACATGCGTTTTTATTTAATTGCATTTGTGTTTGTCATTTTTGATGTGGAAATTGCCTTTATGTTTCCGGTTACCGTTGTTTTTCGGGAACTATTGGAGAAAGGCATGGGAATTTTGGCATTTGTTGAGATTACCATATTTATTGTGATCCTCCTGGTTGGTTTTGTTTACGCCTGGACCCAGGGCGGATTAGACTGGGTTAGAAACTCAGAAAAAGCAGATTAGGTGGTGGGCCGTAGTAAATAACCATTACAAATGCAATATTTAATTTGTCATATTTTTAAAGAACTCAAATGAAAACACTACATAACAGTTTTAAATCAGACGGAGTTGTCATCTCGACTGTTGATTACCTTGTCAACCTGGCTCGGGCGAACTCACTGTGGTACTTACTTTTCTCCACAGCCTGCTGTGGAATTGAACTCATGCAGACGGGTGGTCCAAGGGCTGATTTTGAACGGTTCGGTTCCGCTCCTCGCGCGGTGCCGAGACAGGCAGATGTTATGCTGGTTGCCGGAACCATTACTTTGAAAATGGCCAGCAGAGTTAAAACATTGTACGACCAAATGGCTGACCCTAAGTATGTTATCTCCATGGGGAGTTGTGCCAATACCGGCGGGTTGTTTCAAGGCGGTTACTCTGTTCTGCACGGTGTCGACCGGGTTATTCCTGTTGATGTTTATCTTCCTGGCTGTCCACCAAGACCGGAAGCTTTATTGTCCGCTCTTATCGATCTTCAGAAGAAAATTAAAAAAGAAAAATATTTTAGAAAAAAAATATCCTGATTCAGTTTTCTACACCAGCTGATTTTGTATTTCCCTTATATATTTAAGTTGAGGAGTGTACGTTGAATACTTTAGAAATATATGAACAAATCAAAAAAAATACTAAAGCCGTAGTATACTTTCAGGAAGAGGAGGGGCCCACTCCAAGTATTTATGTTCGCTCCGACTATCTCCTTGAGGTCATGAACTATTTAAAGAATGATGACCAGTTATTCTTTGAATCTCTCATGAGTCAAACCGGATTCCACGAAACTGAGAACTCCAAGCTGTTCTGGCATCTTTATTTTGATGTCAATATTGAAGAGGATGGGGAACATTCCCATGAAGAGTTGCGACTATTCTGGCATCTGTATTCATATCGCCAGGGTCACAGGGTTGTAATTGAATCCAGTGTTCCCATCGGCAAGCCTGAAATTGCCAGTGTCGCTTCAATATGGAAAGGCGCAGACTGGCTGGAGAGAGAGACTTATGATCTACTGGGAGTTAAATTTATAGGTCACCCGGACCTGAGAAGAATAATGCTCCCACCCGATTGGGAAGGGTTTCCCTTGAGGAAAGACTATATATCTCCTTTATCTTATCAAACCATCGATAACACTCCATCGGAAATCACACGCAGTTTTCAAGAAAAAGGGAAGTAAACATGAGTGCGGCACTAAAAACAGAATTTTTAACCATAAATATGGGACCCCAGCATCCCTCGACGCATGGGGTTATTCGTTTCATTATCAAAACTGATGGTGAGATCATTCATGAATGTGATCCGGATGTTGGTTACCTTCATCGTGGTATTGAGAAAATAGCTGAGACTGTCAGCTGGCAGGGGTTTGTTCCCTATACCGATAGGATTGACTATGTCTGTTCCATGAATGCTAACCTGTCTTACTGCATGGCGGTGGAAAAGCTAATGGGTTTGGAAATCCCGGAAAGAGCTGAATACATACGAGTAATCGTTTGTGAACTGAACAGGATTTCCAGCCATGCCATTGCAATTGGCGCAGCCAATATGGATATGGGGGCTTTTACTCCGTTTGTCCATTTACTGCGTGAAAGAGAACATATCAACGATCTTCTGGAAATGATCTGCGGAGCGCGGTTAACATATAATTATATCTGTATTGGCGGCGTCAATTATGATTTGCCCGTCGGATTTCGAGCGAAAACAGAAGAGTTTCTTAACCATTTCGAGGTGGTGGTCGAGCAGATTCACAGGTTGATCAGTTACAACCGTATCTTCATCAAGCGATTTGCCAATGTTGCCAGCGTGTCACCGGAAATGGCCATGAGCTATAACCTGGTGGGACCAAATTTAAGAGGATCAGGGGTAAATTTTGATGTCAGAAAGGCAGAGCCATATAGTGTATACCCCGAACTGGATTTTGATATCCCGCTGGGTGACGGATGTGAAGGCACCTTGGGTGACTGTTATGATCGGTACATGGTTCGGGCAAAGGAGATCAAGGAATCGATTAAGATTATTCGACAATGTTTGGAGAAGATTCCTGAAGGTGAAATCAAGGCAGTAGTAAAAAGCGTTATTAAACCTCCCAAAGGTCACGTCTATTTCCGTACAGAGACTCCACGTGGTGACACCGGATATTTCATCTATAGCGATGGACAATCTTCACCGTATCGCCTGAAAATCAGAACCGGTTCTTTTACGGGGATGTCTATCATTCCTGAAATAGCAAAAGGTGTTTTTATTGCCGATCTGGTGGCAATAATCGGTTCTCTGGATATTGTTGCTCCTGAGTTGGATCGGTAAACAACATTAAGATTTAAGCAAATTATGGAAAGTTTATTATTAGGATTAGGGTTAAGTGTACTATCTGCAAAGGTTCTGAATGCAATCATCATTGGGGTTATTATCCTTTTGGTTTTTGTAACGATTGGGGGAATTTTAACCTGGGTTGAACGGCGCGTATCCGGATTTATTCAATCAAGGCTAGGACCGAACCGGGTTGGACCGCAAGGTGTTCTGCAATGGGTTGCTGACGGGGTTAAGTTGATATTTAAAGAGGATCTCATTCCCGATGGTTCAGATCGGATCCTTTTTAGAATAGCTCCTTATTTTTGCCTGATTGGTGTCTTTTGCACCTTGGTTGTAATGCCCTGGGGAACCGGCGTTATTGTGGCCGACCTGAATGTTGGATTGTTTTATTTCATCTCCATCACTTCGCTGGTGGTGATAGGGGTGCTGATGGCGGGATGGAGTTCCAACAATAAATGGTCTCTCCTGGGCGGTATGAGGGCTGCTGCACAAATTGTCAGTTATGAAATCCCGGTGGGGATGGGACTGCTGGTTCCGATTTTAATAGCAGGAACGCTCTCCATGCAAGGGATTGTTGGCGCACAAGGCTGGTTACCATGGGATTGGATGCTCTTCAAAAGCCCCTTCACGGTTATATCATTCATCATATTTTTTATCGGATCACTGGCGGAAGCCAACCGGATTCCATTTGACCTGCCGGAAGCAGAATCGGAACTGGTATCCGGTTATTGTACTGAATACTCCGGTTTCCGTTATGCGGTTTTCTTTTTGTCGGAGTGGGCGAACCTGTTTGTAATGGGGGGATTGACCACGGTTGTATACCTCGGTGGCGGAAATCTGCCAGGGATTGTGGCGGACAACGCAATTTTAAGTGTAGTTGTTTTTGGCATTAAAACTTCAGTGGTTGTCTTTGTAGTCATGTGGATTCGTTGGACTTTGCCACGTTTCAGGATTGATCAACTCATGAAGCTGTCGTGGAAGTACCTGTTACCGGGTGCGTTTTTAGCCTTTTTCGGGCAAGCGATCTATATGCTGTTAACCTGGGAATACCAAAAAGTTCAATATGCAGTTGCGGTGGTAGTATTCGTTTTATTCTTGGGTGTTTTATTAAAATTCATCAAACGAGTAGCTGTTAACATCAAAGAACAGAAATTGCCGGTTAATTCACCGAATGCGCCACTTGCATAGGTGCATCTATCAATATTTAGGCCAGAAGAAATAACGATCATGGGTGGATATTTTCAAAATATAAAAGACGGTTTTCAGTCAGTATTTGAAGGAATGAGCGTGACATTGGCTTCAATGTTCGTGCGTCCTGTAACCGTTCAGTATCCTGAAGTAGATATCTCTACAAACGAGACTATTTCAAGAAATTATAAAAGCACGTTGATGGGGATGCCGCCGAACTACCGCGGTATTCTTAATGTAGATCTGAATCTGTGTACGGCCTGTGGGTTGTGTCAAAAGGCTTGTCCCATTGAATGTATTGTGATTGACAATGTGAAATGTGACAAAACCGGTTTGACAGATAAAGACGGAGTAGCTGTCAAAAACAGGTTTACGCAAAAGGAGGCTTTGAAAACAAGAGCAAGCACCCGTTTTGATATCAATATGGGTAAATGCATGTTTTGCGGATTATGCGTCATCGCTTGTCCAACAACAGCTATTAAACACACCAACAAATTCGAATTCAACCAGAGTTCCTTGGAAGAACTGGTGTTAAGATTTGTAAGTGATGAAGAAAGATCCAAAGCTGAAGCCCGGGCAAATGAAATAGATGAGGAAGCCGCCAGGAAAAAAGCTGAAAAGGCAAAAAAAGAGGAAAAAGCAAAAGAAGGAGAAGTAGAATGATCGAGTTATCTCAACTATTTTTTTATTTGTTTGCGGCAATGGTGCTTGGTGTAGGATTAATAGTCGCGTTTTCTAAAAACCTGCTTCGCTCAGCATTTGCACTCTTTTTTGTTCTATTTGGAGTGGCCGGTTTGTATGTTTTGCTGGGCGGTGATTTTATAGCCATTGTTCAAATATTGGTATACGCCGGCGGCGTTAATGTCCTGCTGATATTTGGTACCATGCTGACTGCGGATGTTTCAAACCCTGCGAAGAGTAATCTTTCTTTTCAAGGGATATTAACTGCTCTGGCAGCCATCGGCTTTTTCATTGTTGTTTACGGAATAATAAGTTCGACAAACTGGGGAGTTATTACTCCCGCTCCAATGGAATCCACAACTAGGAACCTGGGAATTCTTCTGCTTCAGGATTATGTTCTGCCGTTTGAGGTTATTTCGTTTCTACTGTTGTCAGCCATGATTGGTGCGCTGGTTCTGGTTATAAAAGGAGATCAAAAATGAGTTTAGAAGGTTATCTGGCTGTTTCGGCAGCATTGTTTACCTTGGGGATTGTCATGTATGTCTCCAGGAAAAACAGTATTGCTATCCTGATGGGAGTCGAATTGATATTGAATGCAGCAGCGTTAAACTTTGTTGCATTTTCCAGATTTACCCCGTCAAAGGTCTCCCAGTTAGATGGGCAGGTATTTGCAATTTTTATTATCCTGATGGCTGCAGCAGAAGCGGTGGTGGCGTTGGCGATAGCTCTTTCCGTTTATAAGGAATTCAAACAGATCGGGGCTGATAAGCTTTCAACTCTCAAAGGATAATTCTGTTATTTCTGTATTGCACAATCACGACAACAATAAAACCTTAGACAAGTAATGAGTTACATACAAACTGTAATACCCTGGGTTCCGATACTCCCTTTGCTGGGAGCAATCTTCCTGGGTTTGATAGGGAAAAAGGTCTATAAAAAGTATGGCGAGGATGTTACCGGAATAATAGGATGTTCAGCCCCCATACTATCAGCGATTTTAGCGTTTACATCATTTTTTGTTCTGTTGAGTTTAGATCCTGCTGATCGTATCATCCAAATACATCTTATCGATTGGTTTTCTGTTGCTGATTTGGATATACAATGGGCTTTTCGCTATGATCCACTGTCGGCGCTGATGCTGATGATCGTAACCGGTATCGGATCTTTGATTCACATTTACGGAATGGGTTATATGCACAGCGATAAGTCTTTTTCCCGCTTTTTCGCATATATGAACCTGTTTATAACCTCAATGTTACTATTGGTGTTAGGCGATAACATTATTATTATGTTCCTGGGATGGGAAGGTGTCGGGCTTTGCTCTTACCTGTTGATCGGATTCTGGTTTGATGAGGAAGCCAATGCCATTGCCGGTAAAAAAGCCTTCATTACAAACAGAATAGGAGACCTGGGATTTCTTGTCGGAATTTTCCTGGTAGTTATGTATTCTTATAATGTGTTTGGATCGGTTAACCTTTCCTTTTCGGAATTGCAGCTCCGCATTGGTGAATTGTCGCAGCAAACCTTCGCCGGTTTTCCACTGCTGGAAGTAATCGCATTTTGTTTCTTTATCGGGGCCATGGGAAAATCAGCCCAAATTCCTCTATATGTCTGGTTACCGGATGCCATGGCAGGACCTACTCCGGTCAGTGCTTTGATCCACGCGGCTACGATGGTAACAGCCGGTGTTTACATGATGGGTCGTTTGTTCTTCCTGTACACGTTAGCACCACATGTACTGGGTTTTGTTGCAGTGATAGCTGCCTTGACCTGCTTTTTCTCGGCAACGATAGGTATGGCCCAGTTCGACATCAAAAAGGTTCTGGCATACTCCACGGTAAGTCAGCTGGGATATATGTTTCTGGCCATGAGTGTTGGAGCCTTCAGTGCCGGTATCTTTCACCTGTTGACCCATGCAGCTTTTAAAGCCGCTCTGTTTATGGGATCAGGATCGGTGATTGTAGCCCTGCATCACAAACAAGATATGAGAGGGATGGGAGGATTATTAAAGAAAATGCCTGTGACCGGACTGTCCTTCATTGCTGCAACCCTGGCAATTATGGGATTTCCGCTTACATCCGGTTTTTTCAGCAAGGATGAGATTCTCTGGAAAGCATTCATCCAGGGATCACCTGCCCTGTGGGCAGTGGGATTTGTCGCTGCCGGGATTACATCATTTTATATGTGGCGTCTTGTTTTTATGACATTTTTTGGAGAAACAAGAGCCGACAAGCATACCTGGGATCATTGCAAGGAGCAACCCAAAAGAACAGTCGTTCCCATTGCCATCCTGGCAATTGCGGCACTGACACTCGGGTTCCTCAATGTCCCGCATTTTCTGGGTGGGCATAGCAATTTTACAAATTTCCTTGATCCGGTAGTTCATGATATTCAAGGTAAACCGGCAGAAAATTTTCACAAGATTCAACTGGAGGCAGCTCATACTGAAACCAGCACAAGTCAGGCAGCGACTTCAGAGCATCACTCAGGTGATGGTGCAGAAGTTGATCATACTGCACTTGAATGGGGGTTAATGTGTGCTTCGGTTGCCTGGACTCTTTTTACTGCGTTTCTGGCCTACATTTTATATATCAAGAAACCGGAAGTACGTGAAAAAATAATGTCTGCATTGGTTTCCCAGAATATATTTAAGGTTTTATACAACAAGTATTATGTAGACGAATTTTACGAAGCTGTTGTCATCAATCCAATTCGTAGACTTTTCGAGTTCCTGGCTGCGTTTGATGCGATGATAGTTGATGGTTTGGTAAATCTGGCTGGTTTTCTCGGTCGCGCATTGAGTGTCTTTACAGGAGTATTTGACAATGAAGTTGTTGATGGGGCTGTAAACGGCGCTGGGTGGACAGCTCAGACAGGAGGTAGAGGGGCAAGTTCCATTCAATCGGGAAGAATTCAGACCGTTATTGGCAGTTCTGTCGTTATTTTTCTAGTGATTGTTGTCTTAGTTGTCTTCTTTTTGGTGTAACCGGTTTCCGGTTGACTTTCTATTTACATTAAAAGGATCACGTTAAATCAAAATTGAGGTTGTGATGAGTCATATTTTATCGTGGGTCGTTTTTATCCCACTTATTGGAGTTCCTTTCTTGTGGTTGGTATCTAAGGAGAAAGCAAAATGGGTTGCTTTAATCGCTGTAATAATCGATTTTTTAGTCGCCCTGCCCTTGTTTATCAATTTTGATAAGGCTCTTAAGGGCGTAACCACAGTGGGTGAAATGCAGTTTGTGGAAAAAGCCAGCTGGATTCCAAGCCTGGGGATCGAATATTTCATCGGTGTTGATGGAATTTCGATAACAATGATTTTGCTGACACTGATCATTGGTGTGATGGCTGCTTTGGCTTCGTGGCGAATTGGCATTTATCAGCGCGGCTATTTCGCCATGTTCCTTCTGTTGGAAACAGCGATGTTGGGAGTGTTTGTTTCCCTGGACCTGATTCTCTTTTACCTTTTCTGGGAAGTGATGCTGTTTCCAATGTACTTCCTGATCGGAGTTTGGGGAGGACCAAGAAGAATATATGCCGCGATAAAGTTTTTCCTTTATACCTTACTGGGAAGTATTGGTATGTTGTTGGCGATCATCGCAATCTGGTATTTTGCCCCGGGCGACAGTACGTTTAACATGATCGAGTTGCTACAACGGGTTCAGGCAGGTGGAGAATTTGCGGGACCCGCGATTTTCGGGTTTCCATTCGCCAAGGTTGTATTTATTGCGCTATTCATCGGGTTTGCAATCAAGGTACCGATTTTCCCATTCCATACTTGGTTACCGGATGCTCATGTTGAAGCCCCGACTGCAATCTCAGTGATTTTGGCCGGTGTGCTTTTAAAAATGGGAACTTATGGCTTCCTCAGAATCAACTTTCCTCTCTTTCCGGAAGTATTTGAATGGTTCAGGGATTTTCTGATTGTCCTGGCTGTGATTAACATTGTATACGGTGCCTTATGTGCATTGGCGCAATCCGACTTTAAGAAAATGATTGCCTACTCATCAGTCAGTCACATGGGTTTTGTGATTTTGGGAATCGGAGCGGCAACGGAACAGGGAATAAACGGTGCTGTTCTTCAGATGTTTAACCATGGAACCATAACTGCCATGCTCTTCCTTCTGGTGGGGGTCGTTTATGACAGGGCTCATCATCGACAAATTGCAGGGTTTGGTGGATTGGCATCAGTAACACCTGTTTATGCGACAATTACCAGTTTAGCTTTTATGGCGGCAATTGGACTGCCCGGGTTAAGCGGATTTATTTCAGAATTTCTGATTCTGGCAGGTGCCTTTAAGGTTTATCAGGTCGCAACCATTGTCTCAGGTCTCGGAATTATTTTTGGGGCAGCGTATATGTTATGGGCTTACCAGAGAGTTTTCTTTGGCAAGATAAATGAAAAATACAAAGATCTCACTGATATGAATGTAGTCGAACTGGCATCCGTTGTACCGCTTATCTGTATAGTCATTTTTCTCGGTATAATGCCTAATGCCATTATCAGTTATTTTGAGACCTCATTGAATTATCTCAGCAGTATTTTAATGAATTAACAATTTAAGTTAAACGTAACTATTACCTGTGTGATTAAAATGGTAAATACATTACCCTATTTAAGCTATATACCTGCCCATATTGTCATGGGGCTGGCAGTCCTGTTCTTCTTTATTGGAAGAGCGATTCCGGGAGTAAGGAGACTTCCGGCTTCACTGGTTTTTCTGCTGGTTCTTGCAGTGTGTTTCATCATAGAAGCCTTGGGTAGCGGTTCTAATTCGGTGTTTTTCGAATTGGTGACCATCGATTCTTTCAGTCGGCTTTACAATCAGATCTTTTTCATTGTGACGGCTGTTGTTGTTATTATGATGCTTTATAATGATGAAATTAAAAGCAAAATAAACTGGGAGGTTTTCGGATTGTTATCAACCATCTGCCTGGGCATGATGTTTATGACTGCAGCCTCCAACCTGTTGATGGCTGCTCTGGCCATTGAACTGGTTTCGATTCCTTCCTACATTCTGGTTGCATTAAACAGTAAAAATCCTGTTTCAAAAGAGGCGTCACTAAAGTACATTCTTTTCGGTTCTTTTGCTGCAGGAATTATGCTGTACGGAATGTCACTTATTTTCGGCGTTACCGGTTCTTTGAACTTTGAAGTTCTCTGGAAGGGTTTGGGGGATTATTCTGTCGTTAACAGCCCCATCTATTTTCTAGCTATTCTCATGACCATGGCGGGGATGGTTTTTAAAATTGCTGCGGTACCCTTCCATTTCTGGTGCCCGGACGCGTACCAGGCGGCACCGACTCCTGTAACAGCGTTTCTGTCAACAGCGCCCAAAGTTGCCGGCTTGGCTTTGATTATCAGATTTTTCTCTTTTCACATCTCTCTGCAGGGTGAGAATCTGACATTGATCATCTCAGTTCTGGCCATGGCGACGATGACACTGGGAAATCTGGCTGCATTAAAACAAACGGATATCAAACGGCTGCTGGCTTATTCATCAATTTCCCATGCAGGCTTTTTACTGATGGGTATTGCTGTGCTGAATGAAGCAGGAAGGCAGGCGGTGTTCTTTTACATTCCGGTTTATATTCTGATGAACCTGGGCGCTTTTATGGCCGTCATATATCTATCGAGTGGCAGTAATAATTTTCAAATCTCCTCATACGCCGGCTTGATTAAGAAAAGCCCAATGATAGTTGTTGGTTTTACCGTCTGTTTGTTCAGTCTGGCCGGAATTCCACCTTTTGCCGGGTTTGTGGCCAAATTTTATCTATTCAAAGTTATTATTGAACAACAACTCTATTTGTTGGCGGTAGTTGCCGGGATTAATTCTGTTATCTCACTTTATTACTATGTTTATGTGATTAAGGTGATGATCATCGACAGTAGTGACAAACCAGCGGAAGACAACAAAATCGGGGTTTTCCCGGTAGCATTTGTAACCCTCTGTGCTATTCCCATCGTCTTTTTTGGAGTTTATTGGCAACCCTTGTTAAATTGGGCTGAAAAAGTAAAACTCCTGATGTAAGAGAAACGGGACCTGGATTATTGAGCCCGTATAACCGCACTGGTTATACGGGTTTTTTTTTGCGGTAAAAAAGCCTATTTGCTTAACTCTGTTACTGTTGATATATTTAATTCAAGCTTTTCAGATTGCAGCTCATACTCTTTCGTTCATTTGAAGGATCCTTAATCGTCTTTATATTGCAATTCCCGGATATTTTATGATTGATTCCATCCATAATATTTCCAATGCGTTGTTGACCGATTTCTACCAGCTTACAATGGCTTATGGCTTTTGGAAGTCAGGAATGAAGGACAAAGAAGGTGTATTTCACCTGTTTTTCAGACGGGCGCCGTTTAATGGCAACTTTTGCATTTCCTGCGGATTGGAAAATGTTATAAGTTATATCAATAGTTTGAAGTTTCATCCGGAGGATTTGGCGTATCTGGGCTCCATTCAAGGCAGCGATGACAGTCCACTCTTTGAAAAAGGTTTCCTGGATTATCTGGGCGATCTTAAATTCAGTTGTGATCTTTATGCTGTTCCGGAAGGAACAATCGTTTTTCCTCTGGAACCTGTCATCAGGATTCAGGGCCCGATTATTCAGTGCCAGTTATTGGAAACACCCTTGCTCAACCTCTTGAATTTTCCCTCCCTGATAGCAACCAAGGCAGCAAGGATATGCAGGGCCGCGCAGGGAGATCCTGTTTTGGAGTTTGGGTTAAGAAGGGCACAGGGAATCGATGGGGCGATAACGGCAAGCAGGTCTGCCTATATTGGCGGATGCGAGGCTACCTCCAATGTTTTGGCCGGAAAACACTATGGAATCCCTGTCAGGGGCACAATAGCACACAGCTGGGTAATGGCCTTTGATGAGGAGATTGATGCCTTTCAGACCTATGCCGATATGATGCCCAATAATTGCGTTCTGCTGGTTGATACCTATTCAACACTGGATGGAGTAAAAAAAGCAATAGATGTTGGAAAAAAACTGGAGGAAAAGGGGTTTCATCTTGCCGGAATAAGGCTGGACTCCGGTGACTTGGCCTACTTGAGTATAGAAGCACGGGGATTGCTGAATGAAGCGGGGTTCAAAAACACAAAAATCGTTGCCAGCAACGATTTGGATGAATCTATTATTCAAAGTTTGAAGATACAAAAAGCGGAAATAGACATCTGGGGAGTCGGAACAAAACTGGTAACAGCGTACGATCAACCTGCTCTGGACGGAGTATACAAATTATCTGCGATCAGGTCGCCAGGAAAAGAATGGGAATATAAAATAAAGATTTCCGAACAGAGTGTTAAGGTTACAACACCGGGTATTCATCAGGTGCGACGATACTTCAGAGATAATCTATGTATTGGTGATGTCATCTATGATGTCAATACGGACTTGTCGGATGGATGTGTGATGATAGATCCTTTTGATATTACGAGACAAAAAAGAATCAATGCCGATGTGTCCCACAATGATCTGTTGGTTCCCATTTATAATAAGGGAAAACAGGTTTATGACTTACCGGGTATCTCAGAGATAAAAGCGAGGGTTCAAAAGGAGATCGCTTCATTTCATCCCACCATTACCAGGCTGGTGAATCCCCATAAATATCCGGTTGGAAATGAAAAATCCTTAAATAAACTGAAAACCGATTTGACATTCAAGGCAAGAATGAAACAGCACATTGGATTTGTGGAGGAGCTATGAAAGCATTAATTCTGGTTGATATTCAAAATGATTTCACTCCGACGGGTGCCCTTCCCGTGCCGGAAGGAGATCAGATTATCCCGGTTGTAAATAATCTGCAGAAAAAATTTGATTTTGTTGTGGCCACCCAGGATTGGCATCCTGAAAACCACAAGAGTTTTGCCGTTCATCACCAAAAACAACCCGGTGAAGTTATTTTATTAAACGGAATTGAACAGGTATTATGGCCGGTTCATTGTGTTCAGGATTCCAAAGGTGCCGAATTTATAAAAGGTTTGGAGCAGTCCGGAATCAGGGAAATATTTCAAAAAGGGCTGGATGCTGAAGTTGATAGCTACAGTGGATTTTTTGATAATGACCACCAACGGTCAACCGGTCTTGACAAATACTTGAAGAACGAAGGTATTGATGAGGTTTTTATAGTTGGATTAGCCCTTGATTATTGCGTCAAGTTCACAGCCATGGACGCTAAGGCTTTGGGATTAAAAACATTCGTTTTTAGAGATGCAACCAGGGCGGTTAATATCAATCAGGGAGATGACGAAAAAGCTGTTGACGAAATGAAGGCAGCCGGCATCAAAGTTATTACTAGCAGTGAATATTAATTGCTGATGCCTTTCACTTTTATTTTATACCTGAGGGCTCTTTCACTGATGCCCAATTCTTTGGCAGCACGGGTTTGAACTCCGTTATGCTTCTGCAGAGCCATTTCAATTAATGCCTTTTCTGCTTCATCCAGTGACATCAATTCCAGAAAAGGCTTTTCCGCATTGCCCTCTTCCTTGTGATCAGAGGTAACCGAAAGGGGAAGATCCTTTATGGAGATGACATCATCCCTGGCCAACACAATGGCTCGTTCCAGGATATTTTCCAGTTCGCGGATATTGCCGGGGTAATCGTATTTTGTCAGGATTTTTTGTGCTTCCTGGGTAATTCCCTTGATATCTCTGTTGTTCTCCTTTGAAAACTTGAAAATGAAGTGATCAATGAGGGGAATAATATCCTCACGGCGTTTTCGCAGAGGGGGTATGAAAATCGGTACCACATTCAGTCGATAATAGAGATCCTCCCTCATCTCCTTGGCTTTTACCGCTTCCTCCAGGTTTTTATTTGTTGCCGCGATAATCCGAACATCTACTTTGATGGTCTGATTGCTGCCAACTCTTTCAAATTCTCTCTCTTGAAGGACTCGCAACAGCTTAGTCTGGGTTGTATGGCTTATCTCTCCAATTTCGTCCAGAAAAATAGTTCCGGTGTCTGCTTCCTCAAATTTACCTTTGCGATCGGTAATAGCCCCGGTAAAAGACCCCTTAATATGTCCAAACAGTTCGGATTCAAGCAATGACTCCGGTAAAGCAGCACAGCTTACCTTCACAAAAGGTTTTTCCTTACGATCACTGGCAAAATGCAGTGCCAGCGCAATCAACTCTTTCCCGGTTCCTGATTCTCCCCTGAGAATGACTGTGGCATTGGATTTGGCAACCCGTTGGACCATGCTCATTACTTCGTTAAGCGCGCTACTGTTGCCGACAATGTTTTCAAATCGAAATTTTTCCTGAAGAATCTCTTTTAATTGCCTGTTTTCGACCAGAAGTCGTTTGTTATCAATGCACTTATCAATCAGGATCAACAGCTCTTTCAGGTCGATCGGCTTTGTGAGGTAATCCGAGGCTCCCGATTTCATGATTTTGACAGCTGTTTCGATTTTTCCGTAAGCGGAAATCATGATGATGGCGATAACCGGATCAATCTTGCGAACATTCTGGATCAGCTCCAATCCATTCATCTTGGGCATTCGATAATCGGCGATCATCAAATCGAATTCTCCTTCTCGTACCAAAGTTAAGGCTTCTAAAGGATCTTGTTCTGTCGTTACATCAAATCCTTGCTTTTTTAAGAAACCTTTTAACGCTTCTGTGGTTGAAATTTCATCATCAACAATCAGGATTTTTGGTTTCATTGTCTGGTTTCGGTTTTTATTTCAAAATGGCTATAGCCGATTTTAGATTCCTACAGGCGGACATCGTTTGAATTGGTGTGATAAGTATAATAAAAGCTTAATTATTAGAGCGTAGTATCCCGGAGATAAACCTCTGTTCAAGAATGCAGAAAAATAATGCTATTTTCAGACCGAAATTGGGCTGATTCTACAAAGGTTTTCTAATAATCCAGAAATGGAAGTTTTATTGAAACAGTGATTCCTTTGGCCATATTCGGCTGCAATTCGATACTCCCGTCATGTGCTTTTATAATCTTTTGACAGATATACAATCCTAAACCGGTTCCATTCTTTTTTGTAGTAAAATAGATATCAAAAATGTGATTCAGATTCTCCTTCGAAATTCCAGCTCCGTTGTCTTTTATCTGCAGCACCCAGCCACTATCCTCATTTACCATTGAATCTATTGTTATGGTATCATATCTTTCGGAAGCCTCTAAGGCATTTCTAATCAGGTTGATAAGAACCTGCGTCAGTTTCTCATAATCGCCAAAGAAGGACTGATTGGTAGCTGACAGATTGGTAATTATGTTCACTCCCCTGGAATCGCCTTCAGCTCTAATTATCGCTATCCCTTTTTTAATAAACTCGGCAATATTAAATTCGGTCTTTTTGGGTTCAAACGGTTTGGCGAAGTCAAGAAAATCAGAGATGATCAGGCTAATTCTGTCAACTTCCCGTTTCATCAGTTCTGTCAAGGTGTTGTATTCCTCAATGTCGTTATCATCTTGAGGTTTGAATTCGAGCTGAAGTCTCTGGATGGTTATGGAAACACTATTTAAAGGATTTCTTACCTCGTGGGCTACACCTGCTGTCAGATTGGCCAACGATGCCAGTTTTTCATTTTCCCGAATCCTTTTCTCCATGAATTCGATCTTCTCCAGATTTCTTCTATTCAGTTTAACAGCAATAAATGCGGCAATTATTGCTAAAAACATAACAACGCTGCTGTTGATTACTGCGTTTTTGAATGCATTTTCATATATCTTATCGATTCTGGTGATGGGATATCCAACCTTCAGTATTCCCCTGTTATTCGGAGTAAAACTGACAGGATGGATCACCTTCATGGTATTTTCATTGCTGTCACGGAAAAAATAGGAAACACCGGATTTTATGGCGTCCAGATACTCGATTTCTTCCTCGACAATACCGATTCTATTGGGATCTGAATCCGCAACGATTCTAAAATGGTCATCAATAAAACTGATAAATTGAATGATGTTTTGATTCTCCAGGGAAGCGATCAGCAGTTGAAGACCGATATTGGTTTTAATGGCGAGCAGTTTCTCCGGGCTTAACGTGAAAAAAAGCTTGCCCTGCTTTTCATTCCTGTCAAATTCCATTGTCATGGGCAGAAGATCGATTTGAGCAGTTTCCGCTTGATCTACTTCGAATAATTGGGTTGGTAGAGTTACAAAGGTGTTTGTGGCGGATATCAATAAAAAACCGCTTTCATCAAAAATTGAAACTGACTGCAAATCGTGATCTATCAAAAAATTGGTTAACTCCTCCTCTGTCATTCCTTGTGAATTTGAATACTCTTTGTCGATAATAAGCGCAGTTTTTTTTAAATGACGCCTGATTTGTTGTGGAGTCAGTTTTATAGATTCGATGCTTTGCTGGACACTGACCGCAATCGATTTTACAATCAGTTCGCCTTGTTTCCAGTAGATCTCAATGAGATTGGAGCGGGTTCTGTCAATCAAAAAATATGAATTACCAATAAGGATGATGAGAATGGCAGAGAGGAACAGTCCAACATAAATATAGATAATTAAGCCTTTTTTCTTCATATTCTTGAATATTCAATTAACTGCAACGCAAAAATGACTTATTTGATCATACTAAGTGTTTCTACTGTATATTCAGGTTTTTTTCAATATGAGAGTTTCAGTGGCGTTTATATATAGTTGATTCGAGAAAAGCAGAGACTATCCCAAAGTACCTGAACTACTGATGTAATGCTCCCACTATACGTTTGAACTCTCTCTACTTAGTATCAGTACACTCGTTCGGCTTTTCAGTAAATAGCTGAGCCGGAATACATAATCTAACCCATTAAGTATAATTAAAGCTCTTAATAGTCTATCCTCAGGGTTTGAACGTAACAATTGATAAGAATTACTGTTTTAAGTAAATATTAGTTAATATTTGTTTACTATTGCCTTTATGAAAAAATAATATTGATATCGAACTCTAAATTACCTAAAGTGATAAATTCATACAATAGTACAACTGATATTCATAAGCTACTTTGTTAGAATACTGATATGTATAAAAAAAATACCAAGCAATGGTTGTTATTTTTTGGCATGCCACTCTTGGCTTTCTTTTTTTCCTTAATGCTTGGTCAATTTGAGGTTGCACCGGTATTGACACTTAAAATCCTATTTTCCAAAATTTTAGGTATACAACCGGACTGGCCGCCGGTTATGGAAACAGTGATTTTTCGTGTTCGACTGGTACGGGTCTTGGCAGCAATGTTGGTCGGCGCTGGACTTTCCGTATCCGGTGCCTCCTTTCAGGGACTCTTTCGAAATCCGCTGGTTTCTCCCTATATCCTGGGCGTATCAGCAGGTGCCGGTTTCGGGGCGGCATTGGGTATCCTTTTTTCTAAAAGTATTCTGGTTATTCAATTCTGGGCTTTTCTGTGCGGTATGGGAGCCGTGGCTCTCAGTTTTGGTGTCAGCCGGCTTTACAAACAGCCTTCAGAAATCGTGCTGGTATTGGCTGGCACTATTGTTGGCGCTTTTTTTACTGCTCTGATTTCTTTTATAAAATATATAGCCGATCCCTATGAAAAATTGCCCACTATAGTATTTTGGCTTATGGGCAGTTTTGCAGGTGTTTCCTGTGATTTTCTTTTATTGGCTGTCCTTCCCATGTTGATTCCCATAACAATATTATTCGTGATCCGCTGGCGCATCAATGTACTGTCTCTCGGTGATGAGGAGGCAAGTTCACTGGGGGTGGAAACCACACGTATCAAAATGGTTGTGGTACTTTGTGCCACCCTTATCACTTCTTCGGCAGTGTCTATCTGCGGTATTGTGGGCTGGGTGGGATTGGTCATCCCCCACATTGCACGCATGTTGGTGGGACCGGATCATGCTAAAATGATCCCGGTTTCTATTTGGCTGGGTGCGGTTTATCTGGTTCTGATCGACGATCTGGCCCGTAATTTGAGTACGGCTGAGATTCCTATCGGCATTTTAACTGCTCTGATTGGCGCTCCTTTTTTTGCTTTCCTTTTATCGAGGAGTAAAACCGGATGGTGAATCTCTTGGAGATAAGGGAGGCTTGTTTTTCCTATAATAAAAAACAACTCATATTCAACAACATTACTTTTTCAATTAAACCGGGAGAAATTTTTTGTATTCTCGGACCCAACGGAACAGGCAAATCCACTTTATTGCGTTGCTTAGGCGGTCTTTTAGCTCTGCAAGGCGGGTCTATCGTCATGCAAGGACAAAGCATCAATGATATCGGAAAAAATGAATTAGGCAAGAAGATCGGTTTTATCCCACAAGGACATCAACCGGCTTTTCCCTATTCGGTCAGGGAATTTGTACTCATGGGACGGGCTCCCTATATTCCTATCTATGGGCAACCTGGAAAAAAAGATCACCGCATTTCTGAACAAGCTATTCGTTCAATCGGTATTTCCCATCTTATGGATAAACCCTACACAGAAATCAGTGGGGGTGAACGTCAGATGGTCATGTTTGCACGAGTTTTAACCCAGAATCCCCAATTGCTTCTTCTGGATGAGCCGACTTCACACCTGGATCTGCGTAATCAATTCCATACCCTGAATCTGATCGAAAACCTCTGTCGTCAAGGTATGACCGCTGTGTTGACAACCCATCTCCCAGACCAGGCTCTTTTATTGAATGCCACCGTGGCTATCATGAAAGATCGTTCATTTATCGCTGTCGGTCCAGCTCAGCAGGTGATTACGGCTCAGAACCTGCGCAACGCTTATGGCATTGATGTTAAGATTATATCAAGCAACGACGGTCGTATCCGTGCATGTGTTCCAATTAAAAATTCCAATCAGGAAGATAATATTTTAGCTAACTGAAGAGGGACCCATAATCAATGGTTCCCATATTCCATCAATAAAGAGGAGAAGTATATGAAAAAACTGAATTTCCGATATATGGTATTCATCCTGGCGATGATTTTTTCTTTCACACTTTTGGGAACAACGTGCCTGCCTGTCTATGCCCAGTCTCAAGTGGAGACCGCCAGAACATTGATTGATGATGCAGGAAGAACCGTCGTCTTGCCAGCCAAAGTACAAAAACTTGTTGTTCCGAATAATTGGATTTTATCCATGGTGTTTGCCCTGAGAGCCAGGGATATCGTTGTTGGAAGCAGCGTAGGAGTTACTCGGGATTCCGGATTTAATGCAGTCTATCCGGATTGGATAAAAAAACTGACAGTTGTTGGGGATGTTAGCAATCTTAATAAAGAGACAATCCTGAAATTAGAAACAGATGTCGTGCTCACTCAACCCGGGCCGAATGTTACGCAGATGGAATCAATTGGCATCCCGATTGTTGCCATGAGCCGTTCCAAATCTGCAGAGGAGAATATTCTATTAATTGGAAAAGTTCTCGGCAAAGAGAAAGAGGCTCAAGAGCTTGCCGACTTTTATACCTCGAAGATTGATTTTGTAAAATCGAGGACTGCGGATATTCCTGTCCAATCCCGTAAGAAAATCTATTTTGTTGCCGGACCTACAGTAACCAAAACTTATGGAAAGAATCTCGGTCACGGGAATTACTATCAGTGGGCCGGGGGAAGCCTCATTTCCGATATTCTGGACGGATCTGACATCAGTACTATAGACGTTTCTCAGGAACAAATCATCGCCTGGAACCCGGATTTGGTAGTGATCAGTTTTGGTAAAGGAATTACACCAGCTGACATTCTAAACAATCCTCAGTGGCAAGAGATTAATGCCGTCAAGACAAAACAAGTATTCTTAGAGCCTCCTCCTCACTTTGGTTCTTTGAAAAAACCGGTTACTTCCTGTATCGGCACCCTTTGGGTAGCTCAAAAATTATACCCTGAGCGGTTTACTGATATCAATGTTCAGCAGGAAGCCGAAAGCTTCGTCGAACGCTTTTACGAAGTGAAGATGACCGCTCAATTCGAATAGGATTACGAGGAATTTAGGCCTTGCTCCCCGGGTAAGGCCTAAAAATATCCTGAGTACCAGAGAATATGGTCATTTTGAAGTATCCTGCAGCTTTATTTCCTCCCACACCGCGGCTTTTAGTGCCAAATCACCCATTATCCCAAGGTAAAGCAATAGTGTTCCTTTCACTTTAATTCCAGGAGGACTATTCTGGAAATTGCCAACGTGTTTGATCATCAAATCGACCTTTTGAATCGGTTATGTTTTCTATATAACCTATCATCGTTTCTTTCTATTTCTGTGCAATTTGATTAACAACATAAAGGAACTGTTGTGAGAACAGATAATATAATAACTAAATGAGTTGAACTGAAGATAACAGGGCATACCGGTATCAAACCGGATGCTCTCTCAGAGAAGTGTAGCTTGTCCCTGACTTACTGGCTGAGATTTTGAAAAAAAAACAATGAATTTAAGAATTGTAGTCCTGCTATCCATTGCTCATGTTATTACCGATGTGAACCAGGGGGCTTTGCCTGCCATTCTTCCCTTTTTTATTTCGGAATATGGTCTTACCTATTCTGCGGCTGCCGCCATTGTGTTTGCTACTAACAGCGCATCGGCCGTGGTTCAGCCTGCATTCGGGTATGCCGCTGATCGTCTCAGCAAACCGTGGTTGCTCCCTCTGGCAATTTTAGTTGCTGGACTGGGTTTGGGATTGACAGGAGTTGTACACAGTTACAAAGTTATCATTTTTTTGACCATATTCAGTGGAGTTGGCATCGCGGCATTTCATCCACAAGCGGCCCGGTTGATCAATTTCGGAGCAGGTGGGAAAAAAGGAACCACCATGAGTTTCTTCGGCCTGGGTGGAACCCTGGGCTTTGCACTCGGGCCGATGCTGGCAACAACCGCTCTGTTAGCCTGGGGGTTGAAGGGGACAACCATTCTGATAATTCCTGTCACCATCATGGCCACGCTGATTGCCACTCAGATCCCGAAATTCCGTATACTGGAACACTCGGAAAAAGAGATTAACTTAAAGCGGATTCGACAACCGGGTGAGGACAAATGGCGTTCTTTCGGTCTGCTGAGTGTGATGATCATGGGCCGATCGGTAATATTTTTCGGGTTGATCACTTTTGTACCGCTTTATTGGACCGGTTATCTGCACAGATCAATCGCAGAGGGCGCGATTGCACTTTCTACACTGACCCTGTCAGGAGTCGTCGGGAACTTCTTCGGCGGCTGGCTCTCTGACCGTATCGGGTTGAAAAAAATGACCCTGCTTGGTTTCACCCTGTTGGCAATTGTCCTGCCGATATTTATTATGGTGGAAAACCCGGTTCTGGCTTTTCTGCTGCTCATTCCCATAGGATTTGCACATTCATCAACCTACAGCCCGAGTATTGTGATGGGACAGGAATATTTGCCCAATCATATCGGATTTTCCTCGGGCGTCACCCTGGGGATGGCTGTTGCCTTCGGTGGTATTACAGCTCCATTTATTGGTATGATTGCCGATCAATACGGTATCTGGTACTCCCTGGCCCTGGTAGCCTCTGTCCCTTCTCTCTGCCTGGTTTTATCAGCCTTTCTGCCAACAATCCAAACCCCATCATTGACGACCTGATCTGAGGTCACAATATTCGTGCTGAAGCGGTTGTTGTTTATCGATCAAAATCAAATCGGATTGCAGGGGGGATCAAGCACGGCGGATCCACCATTTGACCAAAAATATCAAAATGAAAGACCTGACCCCCATATCCGTTTCAAAAACATACTCTGATTATTTCATGTTTTTTGGTATGAAAAGAAAATCTCCCCCATCATGTCCGACTTTTCTGATGTCACTATATTCTGGCGTTTGATCCGAGTTTAACAGTATCGGTCTTCTAATCCGGGAGAAAAGCAGGTGACCATCCAGAACATCTTCGTTTTCGGTCAATACGTTCAGAAAAGAGTTTGTAAATACGGAATGATCACCTCCTCCGGAATCATCAACAGGCTCTAATCCGCCAGATGTTAAGACAGTCCTGGATTTTTTATTGATTAGTTTTTCAATATAGCCTGGATCTCGGCTAGTTAAATTGATCCCACGTGTGAGTTTTCCAGAGTAGCAGGAGTCTGCAACTAACATGATGTGCTTTGCTTGAATGGCTCTGATTGCATCGGTAATCGAGGCATTGGATATCCAGTTAATGTTGCTGTCTTGTTCAGCATCTACAGGTAGCCAATAGCCTCTGTCCGCTTGCTGATCTAACCAACCGTGTCCTGCATAGAAAATAAACAGGTTATCATTTTTGGTCAATGATTTCCGATAATTATTCAAGGCAGCTAAAACATCAGATCGACCAGCGTCAGTCACTAATTGGACATTAAAACCGTATTTATTCTTTAATAAATCAGCGATTGATTTTGCATCATTTATCGCGGTTTTTAGTTTCGGAATATATTTATAGTTGTTATTTCCTATTACCAGCGCATAATATTCTCCAAATGAGGCCTTCAATCGAACAGGCTTTTCAGTGATGATTTCCGGTTTTTCTGTTGTTTTTTCTGGTTTATCTTTTGTAGCTACAACTTTTTCCGGATTTGAATCAATTAAAACGAGTTTTGGCAGGTTTTCATATTTTTTTTCCAAATCAGATGCAAGGCCTGCCCAGAAGGTTCCTTTATACTTAAGTCCGTCCCTTTCTATTATAAAAGGAACTTCACTGCCATAAGCGAAACCTGAAACCTGAGTGATAAAACCTGAAACATCTTTATGTTTGATACCGTTCATTGTCAAAATAATGTCATTTTCTTGTAACCCCGCATGCATAGCAGGTCCATTTTTTCTGACTTGGTTAATACGTATGCCACTCTCATGATTTGAGATAGAAACTCCAAGGTGGGGGTTTTTCCCAAAGATATTCACTGCTTTTGAATAATCTCTTAAAGCTAAATTTGTCATTGCCAACCAGTAGGTGTACCCTTCTCCCTTGTTGAGCTTTTTGGCTTTTTCAAAATCTTCAAGAGCTTTATAGTATGCTCCTAAAAAATAATAGGATTCTCCTCTGCCTCCGAAACTTCCAGATAATTCCTCCTCTTTGATACTCTTCGAAAAGCAGTCAATAGCATCAGTGTATTTTTTTAAATGCATGAATGCCCAGCCTAATTGATTCTTAACATACCAAGAATTATCATCCTCTTTTTCTGCCAGTTTATATTGTTCAATGGCTGCCTCATACTTTTCATCCTTAAAAAACTTCCTTCCATTCCCAATCGGCGTATTTTCATATTTAATCAGATACTCTTCATAAACATATTCAGCACCAATTGCAAACGGTATCATCCAATGAGTTTTTGACCAGTATTTTAGTGCCTTTTGTTTGTCTTTATGGTCATAGCTATAAGAGCAAGAATCTGAATAGGGGTCCATCACAAAAATCTTTGAATGTGGTTTACTGAAGTATTCTTCCAGTTTTTTCTTACATTCAATCTTGCTGTTATCAATCCGGGCAAGAAGGAAATCCTTACTTCTTGGTGTTCCTTGCGAACAACCGGTAACTATGGTTAATACCAGGATTAGAGCTGAAAGACAAAAGAATCTATATTTTGTCTTTAAAAGGGTCATTGTCCCTCCTTAACAGAAAATTCAAAACCGGGGTCATTTATTAACTCAATAAAGCAATCGTGTCTTTTTTTAACACATAAATGTATATATTATTACAGCAAAGTTGACAAGCAGCCAATCGGACTAATCAGGGCCCCTTTATTCAACACTTCAAACGCATAACTGATATGGATTTTGTTTTCTAATCTGAGTATGAACGCTCGGGATAAGGAATTAGGGTCTTTACATCTTAGAATGAATTCGTCGTATTTGGCTGAATTCGATATCTAAGATATTCATTTGATCATGAGCTTCAAAATTTTTTCATGAGTTGCTTCAATGGGAAGAAAATGTTTGTTGCAGAAGCAGATAAGAATAAAGTTGAGGTATTTACTGATTTTTGTTAGAGGATTATCGCTGCAGTTCCAATGCTTTTGGAAAAGCGATGTAATCAAGTAAAAACAGACACGAAGTTGAGCTATATACAGGTTCAGAAGGCTGAACCTGTATATCAAGCCATCGCTTGCAATTATTGAATAGCAGAATGAACCGGGTAAACGGTCTTTTGGTACCTCAGTAAAAATTAGATTAACCAGGTAAAAACATAACAAATCATATACAAACAGTATGAAGGTCCATAGCTATTTAACCGGGAGGGCCACAAACATCTCTCTCCCATTTCGGTTTATCAAAAGATAGACAGGTCGTGAGGTTTTTTCCGCTTCCTTCATGACATTATAAAAGTCATCTACCTTTTTCATTTTATTATTATTGGCTTCAATTATAACATCTCCTCTTCTGATTCCTTTTTCCCAGGCCACTCCTGTTTGATCAATGTCATAAACCAGCAATCCTACATTTAGTTCCAGATTCAGGTTGGGGTTGTTTTCCGGGGAGATCTCCACCAGACGAAGTCCATATACGTTTTCAGTTGAATTCAACGATTCAATGTCATCAGCAGGTCTTTTGCCCACGGTTACAACCTTTTTCAGAAACCTGCCCTGGCGGAAGATCTCAACAACAACTTTTGTCCCGAGTTCGGATTCAGCCACCTGCTGTAGCAAATCATTACTTTTCTCCAGTGCTTTTCCATTAAATTTGACAATAACGTCTCCCTGTTTCAGACCTGCTTTTTCACCAGGTGAGTCCTTTACTATTGAATTGAGTGCAACACCTTTCATACCTTTTGGCAGGCCAAATGATTCTGCTAATTCATTGTCGACGTCCTGAATTCCGACACCGAACCACCCTCGTTCGACTTTTCCAAATTTCCGTAATTGGTCGATCACTTTTTGCGCCAGATTGCTTGGAATGGCAAATCCGATGTTTTGTCCGCCAGCAACAATAGCCGTGTTAATTCCGATTACTTCTGAATCCATATTGAACAGTGGACCGCCGGAGTTTCCGAAGTTAATGGCCGCATCTGTTTGCAGAAATTGACCGTAAGCTGTATTAGCAAATACATTTCTACCACGACCGCTCAGAATACCAGCTGTTACCGTATGATCAAGACCAAGGGGATTGCCTATGGCCAGTACCCAGTCACCGACTTCCAATTTACTTGAATCACCCCATTTAATGTAAGGAAGATTCTTGACGTCTATTTTAATGAGAGCCAATTCACTTAATTTGTCTTTTCCTACTACTGTAGCTTTGTAAATCTCTCCATTATAGAGGGTTACTTCTATTTTATCCGCTTTTTCAATGACATGGTTATTGGTAACGATATAGCCGTCACTACTGATAATAAATCCTGACCCCAGTGCGGATTGCCTTTGATTCTGGGGCATATCCTTAAAGAAATACTCAAAAAAGGGATCCTTTTGCAGGGGCGCATTCTCAACTATGGCAGAAATTCCGATATGAACGACCTTTTCTTTTTCAGATTTTACAATCGGCGCAAATGAATCCGGTCTGGCAAAAGCCGTTTGAAAAGAGGTCATGATAAAAATCAGACAGACCAGGTTAATTTTAAAAAATTGGTTTTTTTTCATTTTGTGCCTTTTTTCCAAATTTAACATTTCAAAAATCGTTGTTCTCAATAATCGGACGGTAGTTAAAATTTTATTATCTGACTTGCCAATAGGCAAGAGGTGTTAACAGGTTGACTTTTAGTTTTCAGTTAATTCTCTTTTCTCTACTGCCCTTGTCTATCCTTGTCAATAGTCTGTAACTTCTTCATCATGCTCATCGACAAAAACCTTAAAACCGAACTCCCTAAGCCCTCGAAGGCTGGGGTTATTCTTTTTATTGGCTTTGTCGCATTTTGGACAGACACAATCGATGTGATGTGTTTTTTGATATTTCTTGAGTTTTAGAAGAGAAAGGTCTTTTCCCTCTTTACTGAGATCATGCAGCATCTTTTCGATCTCCTGCATTGCTTTTTTAATGATCAGTTCCTGCTTGCGCATAGATGTCTATTGTTGAATTTCAAGAAAAAACCAGGATATCGGCAATGAGTGCAACAAACATTGTGACACTGATAACAGCATTCATATTAAAAAATGCGATGTTAAGCTTGCTTAAGTCATCCTCTTTGAGTAGCCTGTGTTCCCATATCAAGAGGAATGAGCTGATCAATATTCCAGTGTAAAAAATTAAGGCTAAGCTTTCACGATACGCCAGGAAGCACCAGCACAAAATTGTTATAAAATGCATCAGCTTAGCCATCCGGAGGCTTCTGCCTATTCCAAATTTGACGGGAATCGAATGAAGTCCGGCTGTTTTATCATATTCCAAGTCCTGTAGTGCATAAAGAATATCGAACCCGGCAATCCACGTGAGAACCGACAAGCCGATAATCAGTGAAGAGACAGAAATAGAACCACTGATGGCGATCCATCCGGCGACCGGTGCCGATCCGATGGCTATTCCCAGAAACAGGTGAGAATAGTTGGTAAATCGTTTGGTATAAGAGTAAAAGCAAACCAGAAAAATGGCAAAGGGACTCAATCTGAACGCCAGGGAATTCAGGTTCCATGCTGAGATGACCAACAAGCTGAAAGATATTAAAATCATGATCAGCATGCTAATCCTGCCGATTTCACCAGTGACGGAGGGACGAGTTGCAGTTCTCGGGTTTTCGGCATCCCACTTTGCATCTATCAGACGGTTAAAACCCATTGCACCGGATCGCGCACCTACCATTGCCAGAATGATCCAGGCAAATAGCTCAAGAGTTTTTACCGAAAGATACGTTAGTTGGAGTTCCCTGGTTGCCAGAATGGATGAAATCAGCGCAAAGGGAAGAGCAAAAACGGTATGCGAGAACTTGATCAGTTCAAAGTATTTGGTAATGTTTAATATTGGCTTCAACGTTATTTTTTCTCTATTCATTAACCTGGATATTCAGCGAATAATCCTCAAAACATTTAATCTCAGTTGCCGGCTCGGCTATAAAATGTAGCGACTCAGATCCTGATCCTCAGCAATCTCGGAGAGACGATCCTGAACATATTGTCTCGTCAAAGTTATTGACTGCCCGGATATTTCCGGTGCAGTAAAACTAACCTCGTCCAACAGTTTTTCAAGAACTGCGTGTAAACGTCTGGCACCGATGTTTTCTGTTTGGGCATTAACTTCCGTTGAGATCTTAGCGATTTCGTCAATTGCATCGTCTCTGAATTCTATTGTTACGCCTTCTGTTTTCATGAGTTCAACATATTGGCGGACCAGCGAGTTTTTGGGTTCGGTCAGAATTCGAACAAAATCATCTTTAGACAATGATTTCAGTTCAACACGGATCGGAAAACGCCCCTGCATTTCAGGAATCAGATCCGATGGTTTTGCCACATGAAAGGCGCCTGCTGCGATAAACAGAATATGATCGGTGCGTACCGGTCCATATTTTGTATTAACCGTGCTGCCTTCAACAATCGGTAAAAGATCGCGTTGAACCCCTTCCCGTGACACTTCTCCGCCACTCCGAAAACTATCACTTTTGCTGGTGATTTTGTCTATTTCATCAAGGAAAATAATCCCGGATTGTTCCACCAGTTTTATAGCATCAGCATTGATATCATCGGTATCCAGGAGCTTTTCCGCCTCCTCCTGCTCAAATATCTTTCTCGCTTCCCCTACGGTTACTTTTCTTTTTTTCGTTTGTTTTGGCAGAAAGCTGGACATCATATCCTTGATATTGATATCCATGCCTTCACTGCCCGTTATTGGGAAGAATTCAATGCTGGGGCCCATTGATCCTTTTTTGACACTGACTTCAATTACCTTGTCCTCCAGTTCTCCCTTGGCAAGCTTATCCGCGAACCGATTACGAAGATTGGAGTCGTCACGAATCTGGGTGTCCACATCAGCATTTGGATTAGCAGGAGAAGAGGGAATCAACATCTCCAGAATTCTGGAGTCAACATTTGCTTTTGCTTTTTCCCTAACGGCATCCATCGATTCCTTTCGGGTCAAACCAATACCGATTTCCGTAAGATCACGAATCATGCTTTCGACGTCGCGCCCTACGTAGCCAACTTCAGTGAATTTTGATGCTTCCACTTTGATAAAAGGAGCATTCACCAGCTTGGAGATGCGGCGGGCTATTTCGGTCTTACCTACCCCTGTGGGACCTATCATAATTATATTTTTGGGCATGATCTCTTCTTGAAGATCTTCCGGAACCTGCATTCTTCTCCAGCGATTTCTTAGAGCAATGGCAACGCAGCGTTTGGCATCATGCTGTCCGACAATATACTTATCTAAAAATTTTACAATATCACTTGGAATCAAGGTTTTTTCATCGATTTTCACAATTCCTCTTTTACTATAAGCTTTAAAAGTTATTTTGCGTCTATTTCTTCAACATTGAGATTGGGATTAGTGTAGATGCAAATTGAAGCTGCAATTGCCATCGATTTTTCCACAACCTCTCTGGCACTCAAATTGGTGTTTTCCATAAGGGCACGGGCGGAAGCCAGGGCAAACTGTCCTCCTGATCCAATGGCCAATATGCCATCATCAGGTTCGATAACATCACCGTTTCCTGAAATGATCAACGATTGTTCCGCATCAGCAACAGCTAACAGGGCTTCCAGATTTCTGAGCATTTTTTGTGTTCGCCAATCCTTTGCCAACTCCACTGCAGATCTCACCAGATTTCCATTATATTCTTCAAGTTTTGCATCAAACTTTTCAAATAAAGTAAACGCATCTGCGGTTGATCCTGCAAATCCTGCAAGAATTTTATTATTATACGTCTTTCTGATCTTTCGGGCATTCGATTTCATCACGGTATTTCCCAGGGTGACTTGACCGTCGCCTGCGATCACCACTTTGTTGTTTTTTCGGACACAGAGTATTGTAGTCATTAAATTTCTCTCATTTATTTTTCAAGTTTAATCCCAATAAAAAAATCTCTCTACTTTCATTTCTTGAGCTTTTTGGTTTTATAATTTTAACCTTATCATATTCGTCCCGCATTTGCTTCAGTAATTGATCGAACGTCTCACCCTGAAAAATCTTGACCAGAGTTGCTCCCTTTTTTTTCAGATTATCTTGAGCGACAAGCAGAGCCATCTGACATAATTGAAATGAGCGGGCAGCATCTACGCTTTTATTACCGGTGGTATTAGGAGCCATATCGCTGCAGACCAAGTCAAAACTGGGCGCAAAGCTGGCCGTAATTGACAGGTCCAATTCGTTGATATCGCCGTGGACGAATCTCATATTGTCTGCTAATTGAATCTTAAGTGGTGTTCGATCAACACCGAGGACTATCCCGTTTGCACCAATTTTTTTTGAGATATACTGCATCCAACTGCCGGGATAACAACCAAGATCAATGATTTTATCACCCTGTTTGATCAATTTGTGCTTAACATCAATCTCTTCCAGTTTAAATGCCGACCGTGCAACATATCCCTCTTTTTTCGCTTTTTTAAAATAGTGGTCCTGAACCTGTTTCATGAGTTGATATTGATCATATTATTGTTTAGTCAGATTCCAGCGGGATTCCATCTCTTCCATCGAAAGCGATTTTCCCTTTTCTGAAGCCTCATTGATTGCTTTTTCCAGGGATTCGAACCGTTGAATAAATTTATCATTTCCCTTTTTCAGGGCGACTTCAGGATTGATTTTATAAAACCTAGCCAAATTGGTTATCGTAAAGAGCAGATCTCCAATCTCCTCTTCAATTTTGGCTATATTGTTCACCTGCATCTCCTGCTTTACTTCCTCCAACTCCTCTTCAACTTTGGCAAACACATCCCAAGCCGTTTCCCAGTCAAATCCCAAATTTGCGGCTTTTTTACTGATAGCCAGGGCATTCATCAATGAGGGGGAGCTGGCCATCATACAATTTTTGATGGAATCATCCTTTTTCTCTTTTGATTTAAGCTCCTGCCACTGCGTTGTCAGTTCTTTATCCGTCAACTCCCTTCCATTCTCTTTGAACACATGGGGGTGTCGAGCGACCATTTTGGTTGATATGGCGTCAACGATGTCATCAAAATTGAAACGACCCTCTTCATCGGCAATTTGAGCATGTAGTGCTATCTGTAACAGAAGATCGCCCAGTTCCTCTTTCAGAGGGTTTCCCGTTCTTCCCTGCTTGATCTCTTCAATCACCTCCCAGGCTTCTTCCAGTATATAATGGATCAAAGAGGAATGGGTTTGTTTTTTATCCCAGGGACATCCGTCGGGAGATCGCAGCTTTTTAACAATATCAATCAGTTTTTTCATGAATTAAGGGTTTTTTAGATGGGAGAACAGGTTCTGAAGAGAAGTTTGATTTTCGATTTGAATAAAATGGTGTAGCATCCAGGGTATAAAAATTAAACCGCAAATTTGATGGTGATATGTAATCGATCAGTTGTCAATGATCTCAATGGATGTCAGATAAATCATATTTTTAATATTGACCTATTCCTTAAACCACGGATCAAATAGTCTTTCGATTGCATGAAAGAGTTGGGGGGAACTCAACTGTGTGGATATCTTTACAAATTGGAACGGGATTCAGAACTGAAGTCCCAAACGAAGCTTTAAGAAAGTCTTTGAATGCTCACCTCCGAACATTGGCGGTTGTTCTTTGAGTTACTTGGCTTGTATTATGCAAGGATAATCCGTTTGAAGATTGGACTCAGTTTAAAAAGCTGGTTCTAAATAACATGGATTTTTAAACGAAATAATAAAAATAAAGAGATGGGAAAAAAAACAGCTTTAATAACAGGGATTACCGGACAAGATGGTGCCTATTTGGCAGAATTTCTCCTGAAAAAGGGTTATGAAGTCCACGGTTTGAAAAGAAGAAGCTCCTCTTTTAATACCGCAAGAATCGACCATTTGTACAAAGATCCTCATGAAAAGGATTGTCAGTTTTTTCTTCATCACGGAGAACTGACGGATTCCACAAATCTCATAAGAAAGGTTCAGGAAATTCAACCTGATGAGATTTATAATCTGGGAGCTCAGAGTCATGTGCAAGTGTCCTTTGAAAATCCTGAATTTACTGCTGATACTGACGCATTGGGAACCCTGAGATTATTGGAAGCAATTCGCTTGCTGAAAATGGCAGATAAAACCAAATTTTATCAAGCATCAACCAGTGAACTCTATGGTTTGATTCAAGAGACTCCACAGACGGAAAAAACCCCCTTTTATCCAAGATCGCCGTATGCCTGTGCTAAGCTATATTCATATTGGATTACAGTCAACTACAGAGAGGCTCACGATATTTTTGCCTGCAACGGAATCCTGTTTAATCATGAATCGCCCATCAGGGGAGAAACCTTTGTCACCAGAAAAATTACAAGAGCTGCGGCAAAAATATCTCTGGGATTGCAGGACAAGGTTTACCTGGGTAACCTGGATGCCAGCCGGGACTGGGGTCATGCCAAAGACTATGTTGTGGGGATGTGGCTGATGTTGCAGGTAGAAAAACCGGATGACTATGTATTGGCGACAGGAACGACAACAAAAGTTCGCGATTTCGTGCAACTGGCCTTTAAGGAAGTTGGGATCGATATTGAATGGAAGGGTAAAGGAGTGGATGAAGTCGGCATTGACAGGAAAACAGGAAAGACTCTGATTGAGGTCGATCCACGATATTTCAGACCCACTGAAGTCGAACTGTTAATGGGTGATCCCTCCAAAGCGAAAAAGAAGTTGGGTTGGATGCTCAAATACAACCTGGAAGACCTGGTGAAAGATATGGTAAAGTTTGATCTGGCAGCTGCCAAACGAGACGAGCATCTGGTTAACGGTGGATATACTGTTAAAAACTATTTTGAATGAAGAAGTTCGCTTATCTTTATTCTATCTGAAGTAAATGGAAAATTAGAGGGTCACGCATCCTTTATCGATTAATGATCTAGTAAGGAATTTGGAGAAAAAATGTTAAATAATAGTACCATACTGATTACCGGGGGTACCGGTTCTTTTGGTAAGAAAATGGTCCAGATAATATTGGATAAGTATAAGCCCAAGAAATTGATCATTTTTAGTCGAGATGAACTCAAACAATTTGAAATGTCTCAACGATGGAGTATGAAAAAGTATCCCTGTATCCGTTATTTTTTGGGAGATGTCAGGGATTATGAGAGATTGGTCAGAGCGTTTAATAATGTGGACTATGTGATTCATGCGGCTGCCTTAAAACAAGTTCCTGCTGCAGAATATAATCCTGAAGAATTCATAAAGACCAATATTAATGGAGCAATGAATGTAATTGATGCGGCTCTGCAAAATGACGTAAAGAAAGTCATTGCCTTGTCCACCGATAAAGCGTGTAATCCTATCAATCTTTATGGGGCAACAAAGCTGTGTTCAGATAAGCTGTTTACTGCGGCAAATGTATACAAAAGCGTAGAAATGGCAACAACCTTTGCAGTAGTTCGTTATGGAAACGTGGTTGGCAGTAGGGGATCAGTTGTACCTTTCTTTAAAGAACGCAGGCAGACAGGATCACTTCCAATAACTGATCCCCGTATGACTCGATTTTGGATTACACTGGATCAAGGAGTTCATTTTGTACTCAGGGTGTTAGAACTAGCAAAAGGTGGTGAAATTTTTGTTCCCAAAATACCTTCCATGAAAATAACCGATCTGGCAAAAGCAATCGCTCCAGATTGTAAACAGGAAACCGTGGGCATTCGACCGGGTGAAAAGATCCATGAATCATTAATTGGTGAGGATGAAGGAAGACACACAATTGAATATAATGAGTGTTATGTGGTTGGGTCGTCATTGACGGATGTGAAAAAGTCTTCACATCTGGAAGAAGGCGGCAAAGTATGCGAGGAAGGATTTAGTTATGTTTCCGATCAAAACAATCAACTAATTTCCATCGATGAATTAAAAGCGATGATTGATAAAATCGAGGATGACTACAGTATCGAAACGAACAGATGGTCCATGGACGATGTTCCCCAATAATCCAACCTCATTGAAATAATCAGTGGCAATGAAGAAAAAACTTTTGATTACAGGGGTTAGTGGGTTACTGGGAAGCAACCTCGCCCACTACTTCAAAGACAGATACCACGTATATGGACTGTATCGATCTCATCGCGTGGATTTTGAGAGGATCCAAACGCTACCTTGCGATCTTACCTCTGAAAGTCAGACTAAACAGGTTTTATCAGATATAGATCCGGATATTGTCATTCATTGTGCTTCACTTACAAATGTGGATCAATGCGAGATGGAGCAGGAACATACCCGAGATGTCAATGTTAAAGCCACATGTTATGTTAGGGAAAGTATATCAGACCAAACTGCATTAATATACATTTCTTCAGATTCAGTTTACGAAGGAAAAGAAGGATCTGCCACAGAAGATGAACAGATTAACCCTCAAAACTGCTATGGTCGCACAAAACTGGAAGGTGAACTGGAGGTGCTAAAGCATTCCAATTCGCTTGTACTGAGGACCAACATTTTTGGATGGAATGTTCTGGATAAAAAAAGTTTGGGGGAGTGGTTACTTGACGAATTGCAGGGGCAAAGGCCGATTAATGGATTTATGGATGCTTCCTTCTCCACCATCTATACTTTTGAATTGGCGAAAATCATTGATATGGTGATCCAAAAAGAAATAAAGGGAGTTTATAATTGTGGAAGTTCTAATAACTGCACCAAATATCAGTTCGCGTTGTCTTTGGCTGAAAAATTTGGATTTTCAACAAAGCTCGTGAATCCAATCTCAGTTGATGAATACCCATTTAGGGCTAAGCGTGGTAAAAATCTGTCTTTGAAAAGTAATAAGATAGAAAAAGTATTGAAAATTAAAATGCCGACAATTGAGCATTCAATCGAGTGCTTTTACCGAGATTACCATTCAAGGTTACCACATTACTTAAAAAAAGAGTTCACACGAGTCATCACAAAAAACGGTAAAATCCCATATGGGCGTCAATGGATTGATGGTTCTGATATTGAAGCTGTGTCAGAGGTTTTACGATCCGATTGGATAACTCAAGGCCCTAAAATTACTGAATTTGAAAGAGCATTGTGCGATTATACAGGAGCCAAGTACGGAACTGCCGTTAATTCAGGCACTTCAGCTCTGCATATATGCTGTTTGGCTGCTGGAATAAAGCCGGGGGATGAAGTGATTACTTCACCAATTACGTTTGTCGCTTCAGCCAATTGTGTTCGTTATTGCGGTGGTACGCCGATTTTTGCTGATATTGACCTCAAAACTTATAACATTGATCCGAAAGAGCTGGAGAAAAGGATTACAGAAAAAACAAAAGCGGTTATACCTGTTCATTTTGCCGGTCAAAGTTGTGATTTGAGCGTAATAAGGCAGGTTGTTAAAGCTGCTGAAAACCGTTTCGGGCATAAAATTTGGATTATCGAAGACGCGAGCCACGCATTGGGTTCTCGGTATAAAGGTCATGAGGTCGGGTCATGTGTCTATTCGGATATGACAGTGTTGAGCTTTCATCCTGTGAAGCATATTACAACCGGGGAAGGTGGGGCTGTGTTCACCAATCAAGCAGAACTGGATGAGAGATTAAAACTGTTTCGTAGTCATGGAATTACGAGCCATCCCGATAAGATGCAGCAGAATCTTGGAACATGGTACTACGAACAGCAGGAATTGGGGTTCAACTATCGAATAACTGACATTCAGGCTGTTTTGGGTTCGTCTCAAATTAAAAAACTGAAGCGATTCAAAGAACGCAGAAGAGAGATTGTTGATCGTTACAATGAAAAATTTAAATGTTTGGCAAATGTGACAATCCCATATGAAAACGAAAGCTGTAATTCAAACTTTCATCTTTATGTATTACTTTTTGATTTTGAAAAAATGGGAATTAACAAAAACGAATTTATGAGTAGCCTTAGGGAGCGGAGTGTTTTTACTCAGGTTCATTATATCCCGGTCCACACTCAACCCTACTATCGTGACTTATATGCTTATAAGTGGGGTGATTTTCCGAATGCTGAACAATATTTTCAAAGATGTCTTTCTTTTCCCTTATTTCCGGCATTGCATGATAAAGAGATTGAAACAGTTATACAGGCAGTTACTTTTTTATCCCAAAGGAGAATATGAAACTTGAGAATAGTCTTAGATATCAAGAACGTGCAAAATCAAGGATTCCAGGTGTAACACAGCTGTTATCAAAAAGACCGGATCAGTTTTCTTTAGGTGTTTGGCCGGGTTATTACAAAAAAGCTAAAGGCGTCGAAATCTGGGATTTAGATGATAATCGTTATATAGACATGAGTATCGGAGGCATTGGTGCAAATGTATTGGGATATGCTGATGATGATGTAGATAATGCAGTAATGGAAGCAATAAAGAATGGTTCCAGCAGTTCCTTAAACTGCCCTGAGGAGATTGAACTGGCAGATCTTCTTTGCCAAATCCACCCCTGGGCTGATATGGCAAGGTTTTCCAGAACCGGTGGTGAGGCGATGGCAATTGCAGTCCGGATTGCGAGAGCCTATACCGGTAAAGATGTGGTTGCTTTTTGCGGCTATCATGGATGGCATGATTGGTATTTGGCTGCAAATCTTCAATCTAAAAATGCACTTGGGCAACATCTATTATCAGGATTAAATCCGAATGGTGTGCCCAAAGGATTAATGGGAACGTCTGTCCCCTTCCAATATAATAAAATTGAGGAGCTGCAAAAGATCGTTTCTGATCGAAAAAATGAGATAGCTGCCATTGTTTTGGAACCGATTCGCAGCGAGAAACCGATACCGGGATTCTTGGAGAGTGTAAGACAGATTGCCGACGAAATCGGAGCTGTTCTAATTGTCGATGAAATCTCATCAGGATTAAGATTGAATTCAGGTGGTGCACATCTGGTGTTAAATCTGGAGCCGGATATATCGGTTTTTTCTAAAGCACTTGGAAATGGATATCCAATCAGTGCAATCATCGGTAAAGGCCCTATAATGCGAGCTTCAGAATCAACGTTTATCAGCAGTACCAATTGGACGGAAAGAACAGGTTCCGCAGCCGCGATTGCTTGTCTAAAAAAACATGAAAAACTGAACGTTGGAGAGCATTTAGTATTGATAGGGGATCTGGTTCAAAAAGGTTGGCAAGAAACGGCTAATCAGCATGGATTGAAAATTTCTGTTAATGGTATTTCTCCCCTCAGCCATTTTCAGTTTGGCTATGATAATGCGTTGGTTTTAAAGGCTTATTTTATTCAATTGATGATGGAGAGAGGGTTCCTGGCATCCAACCTGTTTTACGCCATGGCTGCTCATTCAAAGGAGCATGTAGCTCAATATATCGTAGCTATTAATTCGACGTTTGAAATAATTGCTGCGGATAATGAACAAGGAATAGTTCCACAAAAATTGAAAGGGAGACCATCCAACCCGGGCTTTAAGAGATTAACCTGATTAAAAAAAATGGCTCAAAATCAACCTGGAAAACTGGTTCTCGGCACAGCCCAATTCGGCATGAATTATGGAATAGCCAATACAAAAGGCCAACCCGATAATGAAGCAGTAATATCGATTATACAAAAAGCTTACCAAGAAGGGATCATACAATTCGATACTGCACAAGCATACGGAAACAGTGAACAGGCCTTGGGGTCTGCATTAACCTCTCTTGGTCTTCAAGACGAGATCCAAATAATCAGTAAGCTAAAACCTGATCAAGATATCAGTCAGGAAAACGGTATAGCTGATTCTCTCAGGCAGAGTCTTAAGCGGTTATCAGTGCCGACTTTGCATGGATTAATGATTCATGAAGAAAAGCTACTGGATAAATGGGATTCGGGGGTAGGAAATCAGCTGAGATCTTTAGTGGTTTCAGGGGGTGTATCCAAGATTGGAATATCACTATATACGGTTGATTACGCTATTCGTGCGCTAAATACAGATGGAATTGATTTTATTCAGATTCCTACAAATATTTTGGATAAACGGTTTATACAAGCCGGAGTATTTGATATAGCAAGGAAATTGAACAAGGAAGTTTATGTTAGAAGCGTTTTTCTTCAAGGACTTCTACTAATGAAGATTGCCGAAATCCCTCATCAGCTTTCAGCTGTAAAGGCCCTTATCCGAAATCTGATCGAATATGCAGATGAAAATGGATTGTCGATGCTTGAGTTGACATTGGCTTTTGTGAAGACAGAAACAAAGGGAGCTCATCTGGTTGTCGGCGTTGACAGTGACCATCATCTGAACGAAATAGTGAAGGCATATAACAAGGATTTTGATGTGGCTGTTGTTAAAAGGGCGCAAGATCTTATCCCAATTGTTGATGAACGGATTATTAATCCAAGTTTGTGGGATTTATCCAGTCGTTGATTAGCCATATAAAAAAATGACCAAACAAAAAACAGTGGCAATGATTCAAGCACGAATGGGATCTTCGAGATTGCCGGGAAAAATTCTGCTTCCACTTGCCGGGAAACCAGCCATTTCTCATGTTTTCGAACGTGTAAAAAAAATCAAAAATGTTGATCAAGTAGTCTTACTGACCTCAACATCGTCCAAAGAGAATCCATTAATAGAACTTTGCAGGAAGCAAAACTATGAGGTTTTTCGTGGAAGCGAGAATGATGTCTTGGATCGCTACTACCAGGCTGCAGTTTTTTATGAAGCAGATATTATTGTTCGTATAACAGGTGACTGTCCACTGATTGATCCGATCGAGAGTAGCAAGGTTGTGCAGAAGCTCCAAGCAACCGCAGCAGATTACTGCTCGAATACTAATCCTCCTTTCTTACCAGATGGTCTCGATACTGAAGCTTTTACTTTTGATGCTCTAAAAAGGGCCTGGCATTCGGCAGTTCTACAACAGGAAAGAGAGCATGTTACTCTGCTAATGTATTCAAATCCGAAAGTGTTTTCAGTTCAATCCATTACCAATATCTCTAACCAGAGTGGATTCCGATTAACACTGGATGAAAAGCAGGATTATACGGTTCTTAAAATCGTTTTTGATCATCTGAAGGCTGAAAGGAAATTTGGTTATTTAAATGAGGTTTTAGATCTATTAAAGCGGTTTCCGGAAATACCAAGAATTAATCAGCATATTTTTAGAAATGAAGGTTTAGAGAGTACTGATTTGAAAATTAGAGATACCAAATGATCAGGATCGTTTTTAGAGCTGATGCATCTTTCCGCATTGGAAGTGGTCACATTAATAGATGCTTAACTCTTGCCAGGACTTTGGTAATGAGTAACGGGAAAGTTGATATTGAGTTTATTTGTTCCAACTTTCCAGGGAATTTAAGTCAGTTTATTTCTGAAAAGGGATTCAAGGTTAATGTAATAGACGATTTTGATTCTATGGAAAATAAATCGATCAAGGAAACTGGAACCGGCAATTACTATCAACATGAATCGTTGGATATAAATCAGGATGCTGTTGAAACAATTCGAATACTCAAGTCGCTGCAGCAGCCTATTGATTGGTTAATTGTTGATCACTATTCTATTGATGCACGGTGGGAAATACTCCTACGAGAACATGTAAAATACATCATGGTTGTAGATGATCTGGCAAATAGGCGTCATTTATGTGACATTCTTCTCGATCAAAACTATTCAACTGAGTATGAGCGTTACGATACACTGGTTCCAAAAGATTGCTTAAAACTGTTGGGGTCAAGATTTGCGTTAATTAAGCCTGAGTTCAGTTTTACACGAATTAGGCAAATGAAGAGTTGTGAATTAATAAAGCAGGGCTTAATAAAAAACGTAGTAATTCTATTCGGAGGTAGCGATCTCTCAAACGAAACATGTAAGGCACTGGAAGCAATAAAACAATCAGATCTTGCATTAAATTCTCTGGTTATAATCGTTGGTAAAAGCAATCCGAATACTGAAGAGATAAAGAATTTAATTAAAGGGCTTGAATACGCCAATCTGCTGATTCAAATAGAAAATGTTTATGATTATATGGCAGAGGCTGATTTAGCCATTGGCGCAGGGGGTTCTACTGCTTTAGAACGTTGCTGTCTAGGGGTACCTGGATTGGTTATAACAACAGCTGAGAATCAGGAATATGTTGCACAAACCCTGGCAAGAAAAGGAGCACATTTACTACTAGGCGAATCGAGCGCTGTTACTGTTTCAACTATAAAACAAAGTTTAAATGTGTTACACCGAAGCCCTCAACTAGTAAACCACATGTCACAAGTGGCTTTGAAAATAGTTGATGGTTTGGGCGTATTCAGAGTAAGTAACAACATACTTAATATTAGAATATCCATCAAAATTGCTACCCTTCAAGATTCTGAAGATCTATACAGATGGAGGAATTCAGAAAGAATAAGAGAGTTTTCGTTTAACACTCAGATAATATCCAGGAGAGAACATGAGAAATGGTTACACTCTGTTATTGATGATAATCAAAGAGTATTATTGATTGCCAGCAATGAAAGTCAACCTATAGGAGTCCTCAGGTATGATTTGAATGGAGAAAGTGCAATAATATCGATGTATGTGGTTCCAGAGCAAATTGGTAAAGGATTAGGTTCGCTGATAATTAAAGCTGGAAATGAGTGGATACATGACAATTTACCTCATATCAACAGTATTGAAGCTCAGATTTTTCAAGATAATATACCTTCAATTAAAGCCTTTGAGAAAGCTGGATTTAAAGCAGATTGTTTTAGCTATTTTTATAGATTCAAATAATAAAAAACTGGGAATTAAAAAGGATATATAATAAGGATGAAACCTATAGTTATTGATGATCAGCGTATTAGTGATTCTTGTGCTCCTTACATAATCGCAGAGATGTCTGGAAATCACGATGGTTCATTTGAGAAAGCAATAAAAATCATTGAAATCGCAGCAGATATTGGGGTTCATGCGGTTAAAATCCAAACCTATACTGCTGAAACCATGACCTTAAATCTGAAAAAAAATGAATTTTTGATTTCAGATTCGGACAGTCTTTGGAATGGAAAAAGTCTATATGAGTTGTATCAGCAGGCTCACACTCCTTGGGAATGGCATGAACCAATATTCAAAAGATGTCGTGAGTTAGGTCTTACCGTATTTAGCACTCCTTTTGATGAATCCGCTATTGATTTTCTGGAAAAATTACAAGCTCCCGCTTACAAAATCGCTTCATTTGAAAACACGGACTTGCCTTTAATCCGTCGAGTTGCAGCAACAGGAAAACCGATGTTGATTTCAACCGGAATGGCTACTCTTGCAGAACTTGATGAGACAGTTCGGGAAGCTAAAAAATATGGTTGTAATGATTTGATATTATTAAAATGTACAAGCACTTATCCGGCTTTAGCCAGGGATTCCAATATTCTTACTATTCCCCATATGCAAAAGCTGTTTTGCACTCAAGTCGGGCTATCTGACCATACTTTAGGGATAGGAGTGCCACTTGCTGCTGTGGCTCTTGGAGCAACCGTAATCGAGAAACATTTAACGTTGTCTCGCAAGGACGAAGGGGTTGATTCTGCCTTCTCTCTGGAGCCGGATGAGATGAAAAGGTTGGTTATTGAATCTGAACAGGTTTGGTCATCGCTCGGGGGAATACATTACGGTCCGACGGAAAAAGAAAAGGGATCGTTGCAATTCCGCCGCTCCATCTATGTTATAAAAAGTATAAATGAGGGCGATGTATTAACAAGGGAAAATATTCGTTGCATAAGGCCTGGTTTGGGATTGCCTCCCAAGTTTTTTGAAGGGATTCTGGGGAAAAGAGTAAATTGCGAAATAAAATTGGGAACCCCATTAAGTTGGGATCATATAGGTTAAGTCATGGATAAAAAATCTGAACTTCAATCAGTTTTCTTAAATGGGAAGAGAGTTTGTTTGCGCCCATTGCATCCTGATGAAGATTTAACCGATTATCTCTCCTGGATGAATTATCAAGAGATTACAAGGTATTTGGAGACTGGAAAGTCAGTAACGACGATTAAATCACTGCGGGATTATATCATTCAAAACAACTCTTCAAACAGTATCCTGCTTGGAATTTTTATTAAGGAAACAGGCAAGCATATTGGGAATATTAAGCTGCACCTCATTGATTACCAGAACCGTTCGGCTGAAATTGGAATCATTATTGGAGATAAAACCTCCCAAGGTCAAGGATATGCGTGTGAGTCAATCCGTTTATTGCTGGATCATGCGTTTCTTCGATTAAACCTCCACAGAGTAAGCGCCGGTATGGTAGTCAATAATATCGCATCAAAAAGAGTGTTTGAGAAATCGGGATTTGTGCTGGAAGGAACTTTGAGAGAGAGTTTCTTGTTGGATGGAACTTATCATGATTGTTATAGACTGGGGATATTGGAATCTGAATATATGAGTATACCTGATAAGGAAGCTTGAAAATAATGGATGTAGTTTTTGACTCAATATCATATCGGGACAGACAAAAGATCGAAAAGCTGATAAAGCAAGGAACGAGGATCTGGATTATTGAGCCGTTTTATTCCTATCATCATCGAAATAGTCATGGTGGAACCAGTTTTTATCCTCGACCGCTTCCTGATTTTATAAATCACTATCTTGAAAATGGAAGAGTTAATCTGATTTCGGCGGACTCATTAGAAGCGTTTAATATCAGCACTATTGCCGCTGATAAAGCTGTCGAGACAATTGAAAGTGTGTTCCCGGTTTATAAACAGAAACATGCTTCTTTGATCGATTATGTTTCAAAAATATTGAAGAATCAGGAGGCGGACTCAATATTCAAATTAAAGCTGGGAGAAAGACTCGCCGAGTTCTACTCTTTCAATATTATGTTGAAACGGGTGGAAGCTGTCCTTGAAGTCAGTTCAATCCTTTTGTATTCTCAAGTAAATATCGCAGAATATAATACATTGAATCACCTGGTTATCAGTGCGGGATGCACTGACTCTGCACACTCCCGGATCAGAATTAAGCCTCGTTCCGTATACAAAGACAAAATCATTAATATCTACAGTAAATTAGATATTACGCTAAAACTGGCAGCACAAACTATTGCCAGTTTTTTTAGCCTGTTTCGAATTAAAAGTCGCCGACACTTAAAACAGTACAAGTTTGGTGTAACCATTATTGCTCCTCTAAGGCAGCTGAACAGTCTGCAAAGAGGACCTGATTTCATCATTGACGGACAGAAGATTACCAAAGAGGAAGTTGTTTTTATCCCGGTTACCAGATTAGATGAAGACCAGCAAAAAAAGCTGGAAAAGCTTGGGTGTGACGTTGAGTATTCTTATATGAGTAAGTTATATTTATCCAATTTTTGGGATTGGGTGGTTTTACTCATTCTGGTCGCAAAATCAGGTCTACAAAACAACAGCGAAGAAGTAAAGAGTTCCGGAGTTGCTTTGTCCAACTACTTTAAGTGGTTGGATGGAAGCAAAAAGATAAAAATCAGCAACTTAATAACACATGCCGATTTCGGACGTGATGCCATTGCAAGAAACATTGCCCTTAAGCAGGTTGGCACTCAAACCTGGTACTATAATGATTCAATGAACAGCGGTTGCAATTTTCAAACGGATACGCAGCTTTGTCGTCATCCGTTTTGGTCTTATATGAATTATGACCATTTAGTAACGTGGAATGATTTTTTGGGAGATTATCTGAGGAGTCATCCCGGTTCTTTCGCAAATGTCCATGTTACCGGATGTCTTTGGAGTAGTTTTGTTCAAGATGTCGAATTAGCACGTGAGTCCAACCCCGATCTTTATACCAAAGGCATGAAAGGCCATCTTATAATAGGCGCATTTGATTCGACTTTCACATTTAATTCATTTACCTCCTACAAGGAAGGGATCGCTTTTGCAGAACATCTGTTGCAGATGGTTGAACAAATGGATGATCTGTTCATTCTTTTTAAAGAGAAGAAAAACAGATCCCTGCACAAATCCCTTGACCCTGTTCTTGGCCGGAAGCTGGAAGATCTTTATAATAAAATGGAGGGACACTCAAGAATTAAAATGCTCTCAAATGAGACTGAAACTTCTGGTATAATGGCAGTTTGCGATGCAATAATCTCATTTCCGTTTACTTCAACTACTTATGAATTCTTATCAGTTGCCAGACCAGCCATCTGGCATGATCCGTGTGGTTTATATTATGATACTCCTTTTGGAAGAGATGAATGCTTAACAACACATAGCTTTGATGAATTGGTCAAATGGTTGAAGAACGTAGAAACATGGGATATTTCTTTAAATAGCAGAATTTATGAGTCGGAGAAGCTGTTTCCGTATCTGGATGGAAAAGCTGTTAATCGGTTTAGAGATCTTCTATATATGAAGTGGTTTTAATGATAAATGGTAAGGTCAATAAATGAGATCAGTTGTTGCTGTTCATAGTAAATTTCTATTGGAACTTTTTCTTTGGGCCAATAAAAGAAAATTCCTCAGGCTTTCGATGTTCTTGAAATCTCCAATGAATTGCCACAGCGATGTAGCTGCTCTATTGGTAAATAACAATATCCAAGAGCTTCATAATCACGTTTTTCCGGAGAAGAAAAAAGCTGAAGTTTTATCAGACTATATTAAAATAATAGATTCACTGTCGGTATCTAATGGTTCCGATCCTCTTTGGTGGGCAACTGATATTGCTTCAAAAAACAGATTTATGTCTCCAGTGCTCAAAATATTAACGGAATATGTAAAATATGCTGAAGTAATACAATTAAATAATAAAATTGAAGATTTTCTTTTTGTGATTTATCCGAGTTGGCAACTTTCCGGAATATTAAAGAAAAGTGCGATAGAAGAGAATTGGAAATTTAAAACCCTGGCGTGGCCATTTTCTTCTTATGTTTCCCAATTACTCAGTTTTATAAAAGCGATTTTCATTCTGATTCGATCTGTTATTTCTGCCACGTTCAGAATATCAACAGCAAGGCGATACTTTGGTTCCTTCAAAAACAAAGGTTCTAATTCCAAACCTATTTTTCTTATCAAAAGTTTTGTTTACCCGCATTCTTTTTTAAAAGACGGAAATTACAATGATCCTTTTTTTGGGAAATTGACCGAGAAAGTATCGAAACACCTTGGGGGAAAATTGGATGTTATAACCGTAGCTCTTGGTTTTTCTGATTTCAAGGAATGTTATCGAAAATTGAAGGCAGTAAAGAATCTAAATATTGTTCCTTTTGAAGCATGGTTGGATTACAGAGATGTAATAAAGGCATTTTTACTTTTGATTCAAAAAGGCATAAGAAATCCTTTCAGAGTTAAAGAGGAGGTTTCTTTTTTAGGGAACAGTGTTACTCAAATTTTTAAAAAAATTATTAGTCAGGAAATATGGAAAATTTCGTTGCTTCAATTACTTCATTATCATGCTGGTTTAAATCTGACTGATTGCTACAAGATAAAAACATGTGTTTTGACCTGTGAGAATAATCCCTGGGAAAAAATGCTGATAAGAAGTTTTACAGAGTCACAACCGGATACTACAGTCATTGGTTATCAACATGCTGTAATTCCACAATCTGCCGTGGGTATGTTTTGGGGTATTAAGGAACTAAAACTTTCACCTACTCCTGATAAAATCCTGACCACCGGAGAGATTCCTGCCTTGATTATGCAAAAATACGGGAATTATCCAAGTAATAGAATATATCAAGCTTGTGCATTAAGGTATGATTATTTACACAATTCAAATTTTTCAGATTTAAAGAAAAGTAGAATTAATCAGGTTTTGATTCCTCTTGAGGGTGATAAGGACGTCATTTCTCTAGTTGAATATGTAAAAGAACAATCCATCTTTTTGAAAGATAGAACATTTAAATTTCGTGCGCATCCTTCACTTCCATTTGAACGTTTATCAGCAATGATGAACTGGGAGAATGTTCCTAAGAATATAGAGATTTCTCAAGGGACTTCTGTTCTTGAAGATATTGAAAATTGTGATACTGTTCTTTATTGGGGAACAACAGTGGCTCTTGAAGCGATAATGGCTGGAAAACCAGTAATTCACTTTGACCGAGGAGATTTACTTAGTTTTGATCCTTTATTTGATTTGGATGCTTTTAAATGGCAGGTTGATAAATCTCAGGAGTTGTTATCAATCATTGATCAAATAGAATGTATTCCGATTGATGAGTATAAGGATTTACACACTATTGCCAGAGATTATGTTAAAAACTACTTCTTTCCAGTAACTGATGATGTGATTAAGTTATTTTGTTTGGAGAAGTAATATCAAGTTTATAGATTTTTGATTTCAAATCAGCAGATTCGTTTTTAAACTTTCAGATTGGATTATCGAAGTTTATGATAAAAATCATTTCTAAGGACCCTGTTCTTTCAAAAATCCGGTTATTGAGCTGCGATGTTGATGGCGTTTTAACGGATGGAGGTTTATATTATGATGATGAAGGAAAGGAATTGAGGCGGTTTCATGTATTGGATGGGTTGGGTATTCAGATGTTACAGAGGGCTGGCATTCATGTTTGTATAATCACACAAAGTACAGCTAAAGCTATTGAGTATAGAGCAGAACGTTTAGGAATAAAATTCTGTTACATGGGAGTTGAAAACAAACTCAATTGTATGAAGAGTCTATTATCTAAACTTAACCTATCTTTGAAAGATGTAGCCCATGTTGGTGATGACCTCAATGATCAGCAATTACTTCAATCAGTTGGAGTCCCTATTACAGTTCAAAATGGTATTCCGACTATTATGAAACAATGCCGCTTTGTAACCACAAAAACAGGCGGAAACGGCGCTGTTCGCGAGATTATAGATTCAATTCTTGCTTCAATAGGTGATTTGTAGAAAGTAAAACAGAGTTAAGTTTTTTGTTATTTTTATCTATCCAGTAAAGCAAGTTGTCTAAATGCTTAAAAATTTTTAGATTATTAGAAAACTTGGAAAATTGGATTTTCATTTTTTTTTAAGGTTATTTAAATGGAAAATAGACTAATGCAAGTCGGCTATGGTAATGTGGCTAAGGTATCAATTGGTGGCAAGTATCCTCTCGTTTTCATCGGTGGTCCATGCGCAATTGAGAGTCGAGATCATGCGTTTAAACTAGCGGAACAAATTGGAGAAATCTGTCAAAGGGTTGATATCCCTTGGATTTACAAATCTTGCTATGATAAAGATTGTCGTTCCTCCCCCAAAAGTTTTCATGGTATTGGTTTAGATGAAGGATTACGAATTCTAAGTGAAGTCCGGGAAGAATTTAAAGTCCCCGTTGTTTCAGACTTTTCCGATTCCTCATGGGGACCTGAAACCGGTGAGGTGTGCGACATGGTTCAAGTACCGGCTTATTTATGTCGACAAACATCTATCTTAAGAGCCGCGGCACTTACAAAAAGACCAATATTATTGAAAAAGGGTCAATACATGAGTCCGTGGAATATGAAGAACTCGGTCAGAAAGATTGAATCTTTTGGCGGTGACCAGATTCTATTGACCGATCGAGGTACATTCTTGGGTTATAACATGCTTGTGAATGATATGAGATGTTTTCCGATCATGGGAGAAACAGGATACCCGGTATGTTTTGACGCGACGCACTCGATTCAACTACCGACTTCGATGGGGAATATATCAGGTGGTCAAAGGGAATATATACCGCATTTGGTCAGAGCAGCTGTGGGGTGTGGTATTAATGCACTTTTTATGGAAACGCACGACGATCCTGAAAATGCTCTGTCAGACGCGAATACGGTACTTGATATTCAATACCTTGAGAATATTCTTGGCCAGGCGAAGGCTGTTCATCAAATGCGTCTGGAACTTTTAGAAAAATATGGAGAAGATAATGTACATCCAGAAAAATAATACCACGTTGGTACAAGAAGTTATGTTATCAATTGATAGTTTTCCCATACTCAGAGAAACGGTGATATTCAAGGAAGCATTGGAAGAGATGGGGACAGCGCGATTGGGGATTGTATGTATTGTTAATGAAGAAAAAAAACTCATCGCAATACTAACTGATGGCGATATCCGGAGAAAATTGTTGAAAGTCCAAAAACCCTTTTCAGCTTTCTTTGTAGATGATGTGTTGAAACACTCAATTCAATCACCAATAACCGTAGGTCCGAAGGAGTCTCTTTTGGATGCTGTTATGATTATGGAAGAAAAGAAGGTATGGGATTTGCCGGTTGTCGATAACGAAGGTGTTCTTGTAGGTCTATTGCATCTACACCCTGCAGTAAAGGCTCTGTTAGGAGTTGAAAAATAGTTTAATTTTAGCAGGATGCGCTTGAATTTTAAATATTAAAAAGATTTGGGCAATACATCTTATGGCTGTTTATGTCTAAACCTAATTGATACTAATTACACGCTCAGATTTCATCCAGCTGGTGATTCCACCGGTTTTAGTAGATGCCATTCCAAATGAAATGCATTCAACAGCAGTGTATTTTATGCAGTATTGTTAAAGGGCAATGTTGAGTACATCGATTGTGGATTGCTTTGAACAACCTTTCTATTAAATTATCCGACGTCAATTACAAACTTGATGTTTTCATTTGTTATTGGGATTATTTTATGAAAATTGCTATTTTTATTCCTACACATCTTGATTCAAGTAGATTTCCAAGAAAGGCGTTGTATCCCTTTCACGGTCTTCCCATGGTCGAACATGTTCGGCGTCGTACTCTCTTATTTAAAGAAATTTCAGATGTTTATGTTACTACTTGTGATAAAGAAATCTCTGATTTGATTGAATCGTGTGGAGGGGATGTAATAATGACAAGCAGTGCGCATAAAAACGGGACGACACGGGTTGCAGAAGCAATAAAAAGTACAGATTGTACTCATGCTATTCTTGTTCAAGGTGATGAACCTTTACTTCTTCCTAAGCATCTTAAACTGCTAACTGATGCGATTAAACGGGAACCGAATGTAGATTCGTGGAACGCAACCTCACCTATTGAAAAAAGTGAAGAATTGGATCAGCACTCATTGGTTAAATGCTCTGTTTCCGAATCGAACAGAATATTATACTGTTTTAGGAGGAATCCAAGCTATGGAAAACTCGATCTCCAGAAAAACTATACGAGAAAACTTCTCGGATTAATCGCATATAAAGCTGAGTTCTTAGACGAATTTGCACGGTTACCTGCTTCTCGAATCGAAATTTCTGAATCAATAGAACAAATGAGGATAATTGAGAGCGGCCATCGCATATATTCGGTACCGGTTTTTCCCAGTTTACCTTCAGTTAACGAACCGGAGGATGTAGATGTTGTACTGGAATATTTCAAAGCTAATGAGGAGCAGCAGAGCATTCTTGCGAAGATACTAGGTTAGTTACTACTAACTAATCTCCGATATTGTTAACTGGCAAAGTCCAATTAATATATGTTAGTACATCTGTCATAGATAAAAAACCGCTGGATTTTTTACTTTTAGGTATTTTGGCCTCAAAGATACCAGTTTTCGTAAACTATTGCCCATAGTTCAGCGAAGGATCTGTTTGTTAATTTTTGACAAAAGCCTTGAACTGGGTAGTTGAACATAATTGTTATTAAATGACTTATCAATGACAGAATCACCTGATTGCAATATGTATAAAGGTCTCTCATTTGTTATTCCCACAAAAGATCGACCTCAGAAAATAGAAAATCTCCTGGAAAGTTTTCTCATACAAGAGTTTTCATGTGGAAGAATCATCATCGTAGCCTTCGGTCAGAACATTGAAGAGGTTGTGAATCTTTATAAAGACCGACTTCCGGTGGAATACTATCATCTCGCCGAAGGCGGGCAAATTCGACAGCGTAATTATGGGCTCGGTTTACTTACAGACGAAACCAAGCTTGTTGGATTTTTGGATGATGATATTGTTCTTCTTCCTGGTTCTCTTAAAACCATGCTGGATTTCTGGAACAGTAACGAAGAAGAAATAGCCGGGGTTGGTTTTAACGTCATTAATGAAGAGTCCCATCAATATTCTTTTCTAAAGTCACTGTTTTTTGCCAGTGCTCGTGAACCTGGAAGGATTCTTCGATCCGGTAAAAGTACACGTATATCTGATGTAAAAGAAGATATTCAAACCAGCTGGTTGAATGGCGGAGCGACAATCTGGAAACATGAAATCATCAAATCCTATCACCATCAGGAGGTCAAATCTCGTTGGGCTATATCCGAAGATGTTATTTTTAGCTACCCCATAGGAAAAAAGTACCCGCTATACATATGCGCAGAAGCTAAAGTCCGACATGAACATGATAGAGATCACACAGGAAATCAGAAGTTCTATTTTTACGGGAAGAATAAGATCTTGTGGAATTATTATTTTGTGAAAAAAAATGAAGATCTTTCAGAAGCTTCCTTTTTCTGGTCTGTTTTTGGTGGCATTTTATTCAAATGTATTTCAGCGTTTCAGTTAGACAAGGTGATCTTCCAGGAATTTATCGGGGAAATTCAAGGAATTTTCAGAATACTGAAGTTGAGTTTTTTTGGACGCGAAACAGAAGAAATGCTGAAAGATACATAATCATTTTATAAAATCCAGGCGTTTTTCTTTTTGTACAAACTTTCTCATGATTCTTTTGTTTCATTGAGAATGGATAGACTTTCGGGTAGGCATTTTAGATCACTTATAGCTGATCACAAGGATTTAGTATGGGCTATCAATAGACCAAAAATCAAATCACAGTGAATATCAGCACAAGATAGGAATATTTTCGAGGATGAAACATGAAAGCATTTAATTGTGAAATGCATAAAAGTATTATATCCAGTTCTTTTACAGAAAAAAAAATAGAAGGAGTATAAGCAGTAAAATTAAAGGCAAAGTACTGAATTATAACCGAAAATCATATAACAAAGCCATGCACTTAAAGCTGAAAAAAGAATTTCCGGACATTATTTCTGCTCAGATTAAGGCTCATGAAGATGGAGGATTGAAGGGAGATTATCAATGGACGAGATTAGGTGAGCTCGTGACTCTATTCAATCGATACCAACTGAGTAGTATACTGGAATTTGGTTGTGGTACTTCGTCTATTCTGTTTGCATCATTAATAGGCCAGTCTGGATTATTTGAAACTTATGAAGAGGATCAGAAATGGTTGAATCGAATGCTTGAGAATTCCGGCGATTTAAGAAACAGGATAAAAGGTAATCGCGTGGATAGAATTTGCAGATCAAAAGATAGTGAGTCCGTGACGCATTATGACTGGAGTCATAATAAAGAATATGATTTGGTTTATGTTGACGGGCCAACTGCTGATGCAAAAGAGGATGAAAAGGATTTAATCATTAGAGATCCTTATGGTCTTATGCCTAATATCGATGTGGAGCTGATGTGGGAAAATGGAATATTTCCAAAAACTATGATTATCGATGGGCGAAGAGCCACTGTACACAGATTAATCGAAAAATCCGATCAAAAGTATAATGTATATCTTAAATCAGATTTTCAGATTCTTTCAGGGGTGATTACCTCGTGTTCTTACTGTTATCATACTATTATGGAGAGAAAACCAGCCTAGAATCATTCCATGAGTCTCTGATTTGGGTTTGGAAAGTTGTTCTCAGGCAAAAAAATGATGATGCCGTAATTCCCTCCTACCATTGAGGCGTTTTTCACTAATACAACTCCAATTCGTTCAATAGAGCTGATACGATTTTAGCAGCGTTTTCTTGCAGTCCTAAGAAAGTTCCTAACTCCGGAAATTGAGAACCTGCATAACTTGCTTTGTTTTTAATCCATGCCGCATAATTTTTGAGTCGGTTTTCATCTACTTTGATCCTTCCTTTTTTGATATTTGAAAGGTGCAAAACACAGTCCGCGATTGTATTAACCTTTAGAATTTCTGGGCACTCTCTATACCAGGGATAACCAAACAGCAACACAGGGACGAGCTGTCTTATTGCTTCCCAACCGGCTGTCCCTGTAATTGTAGCAACGCATTGAGAAGATTCAATCAATTTTTCAGAATCGCTTGATAAGTCTATGAGGTCAACTCGTTCATCTTCAATCAGACTCTCATAAAAATCCCGATCACGGGCCATTGCAAATTTTAGTGGTGTACGAGAGAATTGACGCGGATGATCTTTTACATATATCTTCCATCCGTCGGGAAGTGCAGCCAGCAAAACCTTAAGAACATATTTATGATTCCAGAAATACCTTCCCAAAGGTAGCGTAGTCCGTTCAGGTTGAAGATTTAATGGAAAATACAGGTAAGGAACCTTAAAATCTGGTGATACACTGTTGACTTGATAAAATTTTTTGATTTTGTTGGCTTGCTGAGTACCCAATTTCTCATATATTTTTTTTTTCAAAAACACCGGCTGGTTATTACAGAGTCCAAAGGCCGTATCATATTCAGCCTCAAACAAACCTTTTATATTGCTTATTCTCGCTGCAATATTGCGTATTTTTTTTAATGGAGAGGGTTTAGGGGCTGTAACTCTGCTTTTCTCATATTTTTGGTAGTTTTTTAAGAATGAATCATCGATCTGTTCATTGGAAACGTAGTCAGTTGGCATTTTTTTGAAATCAAATATATCCTTTTGGATAAGTATGCGATCTGTAAAAATAGTTCGTTCAAGAATCAAAGTCTTAATTCCTAATTCTTTAGCAACTGAATACGCCACAAAATCGGATCCTTCATGAGGAGTTCCGGAAAAAATAATCACATTTGGATCCAAAGCTTTGTAGATTCCCAACCAATTTGCTACAAAAGTGTGGTATTTCTCAATCAGCTTTATTGAACGCAAATTATAATAATTAAGTCGTTCCAACATTGGTATGAGAATTCTTTCACAATCTGCTAAATTGACAAGAAACTCCGGTGAAGGTGTGATTGGCCTATATCCTTGAGATAACAACTCATCCGGGAATAAGCCTTTGGCAATATCCTGTGTGTTTTGTATTATACAATTAGATAGATTCAATGTGGATTTCTCTTCTACAATATTGAAAGAGGAAACCATTGCAGGGATAATATCCTTTTTTTTTAATTCTTTTACGAAATCCGTACCGAATCGGAACAGGCTAAAAAAGAAAATAGATTTCATTCGGTCATCTAATGATATTTGTGAAATAGACAGGGCAAATGTTGCCCGGTTTTCAAGGATATTCTATTGTTTTAGTAATAACTCAACAACTTTCAAGTCAAATTCTTCATCAATATTCACTGACCTATCACGAGGCATGATATATCCCAAGGGATTTTCATCGACAAATCGATTCTCTTTTTTGAAGTAATCAACTCTGGTAATGTAAACAGCGCCATTTCTAAGATATACTGGCTCAAAGTCTTGCCGACGCATCATTTTTGCAGATTTATCATAAAGTGATAAGTGGTTCATCTGTTTAATATACATGGTAGTCGGATGCACATGAGTGGCATCACAGCAGGAAATCAAGCTGTTTGAAAGACTATCCTGTCCAATCATTTTGATGCAGTTGTCAATATCGGAAGATTCTCTTAGCGGAGTTGTAGGTTGAAGAATAACAAAATAGTCAAACTCTTTCTGTTCATGTTCTTTGTACCAGTCCAAAACGTGCCAAACGACTTCAATTGTAGTAGAATGATCTTCTGCGAGTTCTTTTGGACGAAGAAAAGGAACTTTAGCTCCTGCACTCAATGCGATTTGCCTAATCTTTTCCGAATCTGTGGAAACAACGAATTCGTTCAATAATTCGGATCTTAATGCTGCTTCAATCGTGTAGTTGATGAGTGGTTTTCCGCTTATCGGTCTAATGTTTTTTAACTTTACACCCTTGGAACCACTTCGGGCAGGGATGATTCCCAAAAATCGATTTTTGGACATGAGATTTTAGTTTATTTATGATCGACCTAAAAAAGAGACGATTTCTTTTCGTTATTACTTGAAGTATTATCCGTAACAGATAGTAGAACATTCATTGCTGTTGAGCATCTGAGCGATATCTCCTTGCTCTTCTTCAGATCTTTGACAAACGGCTTATTGTAGATTTTGCTTTAAAAACCTTAGGTACTTTTGAGCAATAAATAATTCGGTATTTTGCATTCCATCAATTGTACATCCCCCGATGTGGGGAGTTATAATAAGGTTTGTGTGAGAGCGGGCATACTGAACCAGCTTTTTTTTATGAATCAGCTCGGTTTTATGTTCATCCGCCAATACGTCAACTCCAGCTCCTTCCAAGTATCCGTTTTCCAAAGCCCAAATCAAATCAGTTTCATTAACCAACTCACCGCGTGACGTATTTATAAAGTAGCTTCCTTTTTTTAATATTCCAAAGTCTTTCTTTGTAATGAAATTCTCATTTTCTTTTCGATAATCTACATGCACAGAAATGATATCGGCCTTGGCGAATAGTTCAGCTTGAGAATAAGATTCGACATTATAAAGCTGAAAATACTCATCATTCTTAAATGGATCACAAGCAATAACAGGCATATTGAATGCTCTGGCAAAATTGAGCATTTGTAACCCAAGTCGCCCAAACCCCAGTAAGCCAAGGGTTAATGCTGACAGTTCTCTTCCCCGGAAGAGATTTCGTTCCCAATTCCCTTCCAAAATTACGGAGTTCGAACCGGGGATAATCTTTCTAACCAAAGCCAGAACTAAAGCAAAGGCCAGTTCACTTGTCGAGCTTATTGAAGCAAGATAATCAGTTTCACCTTTGAGGCTGACAATTTCGATTTTTTTTTCCTGACAATAAGAAAGATCGATATGGTTAAGTCCAGTGGTCGGGCTCACAATATACTTCAAATTGGGAAATTGGCTTAAAAAAGTCTGATCCAAATAGTATTTTAATCGACAAACAAGAGTTGTAACCAATTCCTTGGATGTAATCTCTTTTAAGGATGTCGTGCCAAGAATGGTATCACCAGTTCTTTGGTATATTGAAATAGCTTCAGGATTATAATCTTTGGATTCCAAAATAAGGATTTTCTGAACCATAAGAGAGTCCTGTTTTTACACTGTTCTAATAAGATAATCTTTTTTTTCTCGTCAGTGAAAAGCCGGCAAGTTTATCTGCGATTTTTCTTCCAGCGTCACCATCACCGAAAATGGTTTCAGGTTTATAGCGTCCTTTACGAATTTGATTTTTAACGACTTCATATATTTCGTTTCGATCATAATTAGCTAAAATCGCATTCTGTCCCTGCTCTCTCCCCTCTTGGCGGTCACCGATGATTACCGCTGGGACACCTAAAGATGATCCCTCTCTTAAAAAAGAGGAGGAGTTACCAACTGCACAAGCAGAGTTATTTAAAACCCTTGCATAGTCTTCAGGCGAGAAGTTTCGAAAATAGTGAAAAGCTTCACCCATGTGTCGTTCACGAAAAACCCGTATTCCTTTTGAAACATCATCAGTACCGGCATCAACATTGGGCCAGAGTACTATTTTCTGAACACTGTTTAATTTGAGAAGTGCGTATAAGGTCTCGCTGATTTGCGCCAATCCTTGACCATAACTTGTCGTTACCGGATGTTGAACCATGAGAATATATGGTTCACTCCAATCAAAAGGAATACCGGTACCTCCATATTTGGCCATAATGTCGTTATTAATGGAAAGTTCTTCATGTTTAAGAATATCCATAGCAGGGCACCCATAATTGAAAATTGCTTCTGGCGGCTCTCCCATTTTGATCAATCTTTCTTTAGATTTCTCCGTTGAAGGGAAATGGATATCAGCAAGTTTTGTAATGGCATGTCGAACTCGTTCGTCTATATTGCCCGAAATCTCACCACCTTGAATGTGAGCCAGGGGAATATTCAAATAAGTGGCAGCAATGGCAGTTGCCATGGTTTCAAAGCGGTCTGCGACAGTTACCACAATATCGGGTTTAAGATCTTCAAAAGCAGTTGAAAGTTCAACGATTCCTAAACCGGTTGATTTTGCCTGTGTTGTCAGAGTTTCTCCCTCTACAATATAAAATATCTTACGATCCGGTTTAAAGCCATCTTTCTCCAATATATCAACGGCTTTTCCAAATCGATAAAGCAACAGGGATGCACCAACAATCACCTGTAATTCAAGGTCATCATGTTCTTGAATAGCTTTCATCAGGTATTTGACCCTTCCATAATTAGCCCTGCTGGCAACAACAACGCAGACCTTTCGTTTGCTCATATCAAATCCTCTTCTGTCAAAAAATCGTATTTGGCTTTTGAAACTTTAAGTTTTTTGCCGATGACGTTCTTGTAATAACTCGCTTTTATGCCATATCCTGCTGGTTTTTTTGCTTCAAGGTGGTCAAAAGAAATCGTACTGCCTTTTTGCAAATCACAATTAACAGCCAGACTTTTTTCAAATATTGCCTTCATACTTTGCATTTCGGAAATATTGTCTTTATCAATCTTAGAAGCCAATGCTTCATCAATAAAACGCACTCCTGAAGTCATCTGTTTAAGCTCTTCCATTGTAAGAGAAGATGTTGAATCCGGTCCAAACATCTGCTTGTCAAAACAGGCATGAACTTCAATATATTTCGCTCCCAAAGCAACTGCAGCCAATGATGGATATATTGAGCCGGAGTGATCGGATAGTCCAGTATCGCATTTATAACGATCTTGGAATTCAGAAATTACGTTTAGACCAACGTCTTTGGCTGAAGTTGGATATTTTGAGGTGCATTGAAAGATCATGAATCTGTTGTGATATTGCTTAATCAGATCGATTGCAGCATCCAACTCATGGTAGTTGCTGATTCCACTGGATAACATGATTTCTTTTCCGGTTTTTGCAATCATCTCCAACATTAGATGATTAGTAATTTCACCAGAACCAATTTTATATTTTCTAACGTTAAGTTCCTCTAATAATTTCACAGCAGCTATTGAGAAGGGAGAACTCAAAAACTCCAGGTTCACTTTTTCACAATGGGTTTTTATCTCTTTCCATTGTTCCAGTGTAAACTCCATGCGCTTCCAGTAATCATACCGAGTTTTATCCACATATGAGAATTTTACTCTGAATGGTTCATGAATGCTGCTTTCCGCTTCGGCAATGTGAGTCTGAAATTTAATGGCATCGACGTCTGTTTTTGATACTGCATCTATATAGGAATGCAATATACCTAAACTACCTTCGTGAGCCTGGGCAATATCAGCAATAATAAAAACACTCATTGTGTAATATTCGAGTTGGATTGTTATCGATTATCAATGGGATGTGCTCTCGCATTAAGAGAATAAACAGGTCGTATTATCTTTCAGTGTACCCGGAAGATTTGTTGATTACCAAATATATTCCGATGAAGCATAATTGAATAAAAACAAGCCCTGCTCCGAACAGTAAATTGTATAACAGATTTTGAAATGAAAGAAATGAGCCAGTCAGTGATAATGCTATATATGTAAACAAATAAAAGAAAAGAGCCTGCCAATCGTACTTCATATCATATACTTTTAAAGAAAGGATAATTCTAATAATAAGATTGGAAATCGTAAGTAGCAAACGTAAAATGATGATTCCATATAATTGCAGGAAAGGAATTAAAACAAAACCACCAATTATGGTTATCAGTGAATTAACAGTTGTTGGAATTACTAGGAGTTCATTTTTTTTTGCTATTCCGATTCCGGGAGCATAAAAGATTACTATACTACTAATTAGCTCAATAAAAATCAAATATGGCAGGTATTGTATGATTTCAAGATAGGCAGGGCGGTCTATCCAGATAATGATCTCATCAGCAAAAACAAAAAGCGAGAAACTTGCAATAAACAAGGGTGCAAGGTAGAACTTACTCATCCTGAAAACAACCTCATTTCGTTTATCCTCAAATATGAACTTGTATAGGAAAGGAACATAACTGGTTTTTATTGCTTGATACAGCTTGTTTATCAACCCGGATATTTTTAATGCTTGCGAAAAAAGACCTAATGCTTCGGTTGATACAAATTTTTGCAGGAGTATTTTGTCAACCGTTTTTGAAATTGAGGCTATTGCCAGAGTCGGAATGAGGGGCAGTGAAAACCTGAAAGCAACTTTGAGCTCTTTATAATTAAATTTCCACGTGAAAACTGAAATCATAATGCTCAATCCTAGAACAGCTATAATCCCATGTCCGATCAGATTTGCGATAAAAAAGCCGGTTAATCCCCATTGCAAAATCAGGATGAAGTAAATGTTAAAACCGATAAGTAAAAAGGATTTTGTCAAAGAGATAACACTAAACAAGACCGGTCTTTTTTGGACACGAACCAATGTCGTAGGCAATACAAAGAGGGTTTCCAATGTGTAGGAGATTAGACCCAGAATAAAATACTTGAATGCGACATCCGGGAAAAAAAAATCATGAGATAAATATACAATAGCCAAGGCTAATAGTCCGAAGACTACATTGCTACCCCACTGAATAATCCAAAGAGTAGTGATGTTTTCTTTGCGGCTGTCAACATCCCATTCGTAGTAAAATCGCTTTACACTCTCCTCCAGTTTAAGCCCGGAAAAGATACTGATGTAAACCGTAATGATTTCAACAATAGCGATAATTCCGAAGTCTGTTGGTGTAAGTTTTTGCCAATAAAACGGGATGAGGAAGAAGTTTACAGCGACAGGTAAGTATATGGCAAAAGTAAATATTGAGGAATCCTTGGCTTCTCGTTTTAAAATTGACTTGAATGAGAGAACAGGGGGCATTAATGAACCTGGATCGAGAAAAATGGCAAATTTTATGATGGATGTCGTTCCATACTTGACTAATTTTTTAATGTGAAAATTTTTCTCTTATGGGTCAAGACTGAGTATAAAGCTCATCACAAATCAAAAAATTAAGATGGATTTTCTGTGGTTATTGCTTTTGAGCAACAACAGCTGAGAAGATAGATCATAAGAACTTGCCTTGGTGATGTCAAGTTAGGTTTAGAATCTAAGTGGTTTTATTTGACCAAACTTAGAAAATCCAGAATTTATTGAGTTTTGAATAAAACAGAAAAGAGCGATAAACCACCATTAAGGCAATCGTAGAAGATAAATTGTCTTATCTGAAGCAGCGAAGGTGAACTTCCTGGGGGCTTCTTATTCAAAAGATTTAAAGATTCTTAACGGCGACTGGTGTTAAATGGGATTCTTCACTTCCATTCCCAAGTTGTCCCCATGTTCCACGTCCCCAACACTGAATTTCGTGATTATTCAGAATAGCACATGAATGTTGGGAACCAGTGCTAATTTGATTGGCATTCGAAATGTTATGCACTGGTACCGGCACTAAGCTGTCAGCTGTGCTATCGTTTCCCAATGCCCCACCACTTCCAGCTCCCCAACATTTGATGGAACTATCGTCTAATTAGGCACAAGTATGAATAGACCCACAAGAAACTTGGGTTGCTGTTGAAATCTCAAAAACCGAAACAGGGACCAAACTGTCAGTGGTACTATCATTGCCTAATTGTCCGTACTTGTTGAGTCCCCAGCATTTTACCGAATGGTCTTCGATAATCGCGCAAGTATGGTGATCTCCTGCACTGATCTGAATAGCATTATTCAAGTCGGTAACATAATCTGGTGTAATTCGATTGGTAGTATCACTATTGCCAAGCTGACCTGATAAGTTTCCACCCCAACACTTAATCCTGTTGTCTAAAAGGAGGGCACATGAATGAATAATTCCCGAAGAAATCTTAACCGCATTTGATATGCCATAAACACCTATAGGTGTATATGCATATTCAATTTCGTAACCAGCTCCCAATGCTCCATCCCATCCAGCTCCCCAGCATTAGATGCTGCCGTTATTGTCCAAAGAGCAAGTACTCAAAGAAAGTCCTGATAGTTGATAACTTTCGGTTATACCAAACACGATTACCGGGATAATTGAGAACTCCTTGTATCCATTACCCAACTGTCCAAACCCTCCCCAACCCATACAATTTACTTTTCCGTTGTCCAATGATGCACAAATGTGTGATTGACCAAATGAAATATCATTGACGCCCGAAAATGAATCAAGTTTATGGGGCTGAGTATAAAATCTATGTTCATAAGTATAACCCTCATTTTCATATTGCAGAAATAAATATACCGGATCTTCTCCCCAATAATATACTGATTTGTCATTGAGTATTGCATAAGAATATATTGAACCAGCATAGATCCGCTCTGCATACAGAATTGAAAATGATGAATTGTCTGTTTGATCCAAAACTATCTTATTTGCAGCGATGTCGGTTATCTCATCTGAAAATCTTATTGTATAAGTTGTATCACGTTCCAGGGCTTGGGCCGGTTGCAGGGTAAAAATCGTATTATCCGAATCAACTGTTGGAGTAGCTGACATTTTTACACAATTTAGAAAGCCATTATTTGATATTTGAATCGTTCCCGTACATTGATCATCTGATGTGTTGACAATAATAGTTGATGCGTCCATGGATTCGGAAAAGGTGATGGATATGGATCCCCCCGAAATCATGCCGGAACCGTTTTCCGGTGATGTCTGAACAATAGTTGGACTAGTTGGATCGACATATGAATCGGATGAAACAACACTCGAATCGCCACAGCCGGGCAAAAGCATTAATAAGAAAAACATCAAACCCCATATTGGATGTGAAATATTTGTTTTCATGGCAGTTTACCTATTGTCTTATACCTTTATAGTCTTGGGTGCACTCCTTATTGGAAAACCTGATCAGTTTTCCGGATGATTTTTTGAGCTTTAAGACGGGAAAGCTTTTGGGTCAGAATCCAGGATATCTCCGCATATAAGAAGATGCAGATAATCATGACGGTCTTTAATTTAAACTTCATTTTATTTTCTCGTGAGTATAACTAAATCCCGGAGACTTCAACGGGAACAAGTGAATCTGTCGGGGTTAGCAGAATATCATAACTTGTATCGCTCCAGCATTTAACCGAATGATCGGAAAGGATGGCACAGGAATAGTGACATCCGGCTACAATATCGATGGCATTATTGATATTGTGCACTCTTACAGGTATTAGCTGGTCCGACGTGCTGTCATTCCCAATTTGGCCGTAATAATTCCACCCCCAGCATTCGACTGTCTGGTCTTCCAGAAGGGCACATGAATGAGAACAACCCACAGCCAGTTGGTTAGCAGTAGATATGTTATGTACTTGAACAGGTGTTGATTGGTCAGAAGAGCTGTCGTTTCCGAGCTGTCCAACCCTGTTCATTCCCCAGCACTTAATGGACTTATCTGTCAGCAAGGCACAGGTATAATTTAATTCAGCGCCGATCTGTACAGCGTTGCTGATATCGTTAACCGGAACAGGCGATGGCTGATCAGCAGTGCTGTCGTTTCCCAACTGCCCGTACCCTCCTGCTCCCCAGCATTTAATTGAATGATCTTCGGTAATTGCGCATGAATGATACATACCGGTCGACAACTCAACCGCAGTGTCAAGCGAAACAACTGAAGTAGGTTCATATTGCAGGGTTGTATCAAAACTTCCGTTTCCTAAACTGCCAAAGTCATTTCGCCCTCAGCACTTAACATTTCCGGTTTCTTCAAAAACACAGACGTTCGAACGCCCTGCATCTATCCGGGTAACCCTATTCAGTTTATCCAAGTGCAAGGGTACCAGTGAGTATTCCACTGGTTCACCGTATATTCCTCCGAAAGTCCCTTCTCCTACACAATGAATTTGACCGGCTGTATTTAAAGAACAAGTATTTGCATAAAGTGCGAATATTGAATCAATATCACTAAAAAGGCTTGCAGTAGGTTCAGTTATGAAATAGTCTGCTTCTCCGATACCCATTAATCCGCTCAAATTAAATCCCCAGCAATAGGCTGACTGATTGTTCATTTTTGAACATATATGCAGATGTCCTGCTGACAGTTTCTCTGCGTATACCGTTGTAAACCCCTGGCTTGAAACCAGGTCGGAGGCCAGGGCATTTTGCCCCAAATCCTTTGCGTCGGTTGTGACCTTTATTTTATTAGGTCTGATTCCGGGTAAGCATACTTTTAGGCTGCAGGGTAAATGAATCCTTATCACTATTGGATTGGGGAGCCTCACTCATTTGAACACAAGAGGTGAAATCATCTGCGGATACTTGAATGGTTCCGGTGCAAGCTGTGTCTTCCGTATTTGCAGAGATGGAAGTTATATCCATTGCCTCGGAAAACGTAATCACGATTGAAGTTCCAACAATTGTACCTGCCCCATTTGCTGGAGACGTACTCTCAACAACCGGTGGCGTCTCATCATTGTAGGAATCGGATGAAACAACACTCGAATCGCCACAGCCGAATAAAAACACCAACATGAAAACAGATACACTTTTTATCGAACTGAAAAAATTTGATTTCATGACTGTTTACCTTTCAGAAAAAATAAAGTCTGTAAGCGCTCAAAACTGCAAAAATAGCGATTTGAGGTTTCAATAAGGAAGAAAAATCAAACTTCTGTTTTATCGGTAATTCAGGACAAAACCGTTCATGATTCTGTTGAATGTCACCATTTATAACTGAGATTCAGACCGAAATCTGCATTGATTGTAAACAAAGGTTCAAGGGAAACAGACGATTGCCTCTCCGGTACCTCCGGTTCCAGCCAGTAGTAAAAGGCAAATGAGCCCAGGGATAAAACGGCGGATAATATCATTCTATTGTTGTATTCATCGATTTGCTCAGAGTATTCTTTTGCTTTTTTATAATAGACGAGTGCTTCCTTCTCTGATGCGGCGTTAAGCATCAGCGATTCATATTTATCTTTTTTTTCTTCGAATAGTTTTATGCTTGGGTATTGAGCCAGTGAACATCCCAACAGGAATCCGCCGATTCCTAGAGCAGACATTTTCAATTCCTGGGTGGAATCGTAGTTTTCGGTATATGCCTTGGTATGGAGATCATTGAGATATTCCTCTTCAAGTTCCACAAACACATCAAAAGCATATTCAACGCCCTGTTCAAGATTCAGGATCATCTCCACCGGTTTCTTCATGCCCGGGTGGGTTGCCACCAGCTTGTGCTTTCCTTCAGAAAGCCCCTCGGAATAATCGATTGAACTCCCGATTGTGTAAAAATCAGCCGTGTCAGATGCGGCAGCTATTTTTGTATCATCAATGGTTAAAACAGTGTCAGGTGGTGAAATAGTGAACGTAACCGCAACTTTTTTCTTTAAGCTTAACCTGGTATGATGAGTAATCGTGGGATTTAAGGGTATTTCCTCAGAAGCCAGCATATAGTCGTTCAGGATTGCCTTCAGAGAATATGTTCCGATTTTCCTCATGGTGGAGAGTGGGGTTATACCTTCATAATTACCATCGATGAAGATCTTGGCTCCTGAAGGCTCAGACTCAATTTTCCAGGGTATGGGCAAAGCAAATAGATTGAATTCAAGTTCCTTGTTTTCGCCGGGTTGCAGTTCAAATGCATGTTTTGTCCAATACTGGTCTTTCTGAAGAATCAGCGTATGAATTCCGGGAGTGATGTCGGTCAAAGTTGTATTTGACCTGTTTTCCTGAAGCTTGTTATCCAGAATAATGGTTGCATCCGAAGGAAATGATTTAATAACAAGAGTGCCGTTGGCGTCATAGAGTTTAAATGCCAGTTTTCTTACGGTTTCATTTAGTCCACTGATGCTCCCTTCATGTTTGATGGTTTTGGTAACAATGATAGTACCGTCGTATACATTCAGGACATTTGCGGTAAGAAAGTGGGTTTCATCTTCGAGGCGATGCAGTGTAACCGAAATGATTGCATCGGCACCCACCTTTCTGGCGAGGTTAATGACACATAAACTGCCGTTACAGCTTACATTCTCATTAAGAGGTTTTTCATTCTTTTTTGACAGGTCGACTATCTCCAAGAGATTTGTTTCGGACAATGATGTCCTCAATATGCTGCTTAAGGCAGTCAGCTTGTTGCTGGTCAAATCGTTGGATTTGATGTCGGTAACAATCACCTTGGGGATGATTTTCTGATCAATTGCTATGCTGCGTTGTGGGCCGATGTGCGAGAGTGATAGATCCTTTCTTACAAAGAAATATTCACCGTTTTTGTCCAGATTACCGGCAAATCTGCCATACGCCGGAGTTTGATCATTGCCGACACTTTTTACCTTTTTCCTCAACAACAAGGCGAGTTCCGAAGCACTCAAAGGCGGTGTTCGAGGCGCGGATAGGATGGAGAACAGGGATTCGGCGAATACGGAATGATTGTTGTCAGCTCCCCTGTCACTGACGGCTTCAACTCCACCTGCACTGATTATTTGCCGGCTCGGTTTCTTTGACAACGAAAGAAAATACTGGCTGGACGGGATGATGGTTGTCCTGGCTTTTTTGATCAGATCTCCGCTGAAACAGGAATCGGCCATTAATAAGGTATGAGCGCTGGGGATTTTTTCAACTTTGCTGATGATGGTTTCACTTTCTATATAGTTGGATTTTGATGATAATTCTCCACCGTCACTTGGGATCCAGTATCCTTTTCTCTCCTCATCGTTATAATACCCGTGGCCTGCATAATAGATCAGGACATTGCTGTTATCATCCGACTCTTTTGCCAGTTGCTCCAGGTTAAACAAAATGTCATCACGGCCGGCGTTTTCCAGGGTTCTGATATTGCCGGCATCAAATCCGTATTGTTCAATCAGAATCTGTTTCAATCTGGAAATGTCTGCAACTGCATTATCAAGATCCTGCCAATGTGAAGTCTGGTATTCGTTTATTCCTATTAACAGCGCAATATTGACAGGATTTGGGAACTCAAACTGTCGATGCTGTTCAGCCAAAGATAATACTTCCTCCATCGCCGCCCGTGTTGTTCTCTGTTTCGCTTCTGAATAAAAATCTCTGAAAACGGAATGTGATCGGCTCAGGATTTCCAGCAATAATGCTACCCTGGTATAATCATTTTCACTTTCATAAAAGGAGGCGGCAGCAATGACTTTTCCGGTTTCCACCCGGGACAAGGAATCGGTTAACCCTGAAACATTAATCCAAGTATTCCGGAACAACTCCTGTTTGTCCTGAAAACCGCCATCAGAAGCACCGCGCGGATGGTTTTCCAGTAGAATCTCCACCGGTTCGCTGATGCGGCTCAGAAACAAATTGACCTTACAAAGAAAGGAGTTCTGGTTATTCAATACAGTCATCAGGGAATACCTGCCGGGAGTGTTCAGGTGAAAACACCTATCCTGGAATTTCGCAAAAAGGTAGCTTTTGTCTGCCAAAGCGATCGAAGTGTTTTCATCAAAGTGCAGCTGTTGTCCTGTTGCTTTGATTTCAGAAATCGGGGAGTCTGATCCTTCATTTAAAACGATTTTCCCTTTGGCAAACAAGACTGTAAGACTGTGGGTGCTGCCATGGACATCGATAGCGGGCTGGAAAAAGATCAGTATGAGAGCAATGGCTGTCAATTGTTTTTTTATTGTTTTCAAGATTCCTCTTAGGTCAGGTTTTTTAATATTCCACTGTGTCATAGTATCCGCTGTTAAAGGGGTAAAGAGAGCTGAGATACCCAGATAGTGTCTCCTTTCGTAAACTGAAGGGAAAAAGGTTTATCTCTGTAAAAGTAGGTTAGTCTTTCCCTTAGATTCTTAACACCGACTTGTGTTGATTCAACGGAAGTATTTTCATCATATGGATTCTGGATGATAAAAACGATTTCATTGGCTGATGCTGTAATTGAAATGGTTATGTCGATTGTTTGATACTTGGCGGAATCCAAGGCTTCAGAATATTTAACCGCATTCTCCACAAGCGTAAAAAGAGTGTTCCAAGGCAACTGAATATTCAAGTCGCTGTTTTTTATGGAAAGATAAAATCGAAATCGATCGTCAATGATCTCTTGTTGAGAGAGGTAATACTTTATAAACTCCAGATGCTTATCAAGGGGTGTAAGCGGTTTGTCGCCATAAAGCAATGAATATCTCAGCATATTGGAAAAACTCACCAGGTAGTTTTTAGCTTTCTCGGGATCTGCCGAAATCATGCCCCTGATTCTGGAAAACTCATTAAAGACACTGTGGGTGTTCATCTGTTTGGTCAGGTATTCTATCCGGGCTTCTTTTCGGGACAGGTTCATCTTTTCGAGGGACAGGGCGTTCTGAAGGTTGTGAATCTTTTCCCAATTGAGCGAAACATTGAGGGTGATAATAGAGAAAACGCTTAACTCGATCACCGGTAGAAAGTAAGGCATATCAAGATCATTGAATGCAAAACAATAAACACTGAGCGCACTCCAACATATGATGGATCCAATCCAGAGCGACAGGAAGACCAGATACGATCTGCGAATGGCGGCGAAGGCGAGTATGCTGAGTAAAAAACTCAATGAAAGTGTCCAAAGCAGCTGGGGAAACTCGGTGAAAGTGCGTTTGGACAACAACATGCTGATAATTTGCTCAAGAATCTCTCCTTCCGTAAACAAGTCAAACCGGGATTCTGTCAATGGAGTTTTATAAGTGAAAATAGTTGGTTCGAATTGTTTTTCGATGATGACAATTTTGTTTTTCAAAACCACCGGTGATCCTTCCAGAAGAGCAGAGGCTGAAACAGTATTTGGATTTCCTGCTCCGGATTGGGGGAATGATAGTTAATCTTTAACCAGTCATTACCTGGAAAGGTGGCAGAATAGGGTTCATCCGGATGTAAGACATTCCAGATGTTTTGATGTAATACTGCTTCTTTTCCGCATGTTTTTGCAGAATTACATACCATCTGAACCGTAGATGTCGAATCCTCCTTGAGGATTAATACCCCGGCCGCTCTTACAGAGTTTTTGAACAACGATAAGGTCGGATATTGACTGCTTTCTCGAATAACGATTTGTTCAGCTGCTTTAAGCGATTCAGCCAAGACTTGATCATCCAGCGGGCTCGTTGGTCTGTCCAGAATGAGATTCAATACAATTAATTTCGGTTCTTTTTCTGATATCTTTTTGATGAGTTTTCCAAGCCATTGGCGATTTATCGGATAATAGGACAGGTTTGACGGGAAAGATGACTCATCAATACGAAGGTGAATAAACTCATGATCCAAATCCAAAGGGTTCCCGAAAGAGGATCTTAGATCATAACCTATCGAGTTCAGGCGATGATCCATATCCCGGATCAATGCGGAAGGTTGCAAAAGAATGTGAATTAGTATTACAAGAAGACCTAACAAACCTATAGAAAACAACTTTATTACCGAATCTGACTGAAATTCCATGGAAAGATTGTTACGCACAGTATTGGTTGATGATGATCCATTTAACATTGTCGATTTGAAAGACATTTTAAAACCTTTTCTTCATCAGATTAAAATAGTTGCTGAGTTTAATTCTGCATACAAAGCTTGCGAGTTTATCAATCAGAATGCTCCCGATATCGTTTTTCTGGACATTGAGATGCCCGGACTGGGTGGATTTGAAATGCTTCAGAAACTGACCATTCAATCTCCAATCGTTATATTTGTAACGGCTCATGCTGAATATGCACTGGAAAGTCTTGAGCATTCACCAGCCGATTTTCTAGTCAAACCCATCGATCCCATCAAATTGGATCGGGCTATTCAAAATGCAATCAAGGATTATAACACTAAAAAAAACGAAGACCGATTAACCGTTCAACAAACAATATCAGGACATTTGCCGATAAAATACAAAGATAAATACGGAATAACCAGAAATCCATTTGTTTTGCCGGATGATATTCTCCTGGTCAAGACTTGTGAGACAGATTCTCACTATATCGAAGTACATACAATTGATGGAAATATCTATGGACCCATAAAAAATTCGCTAACCAGTTTTCATAAATTGATCGATGAAAAGCAGTTTATCCATGTTTATAGAAATGTGATAGCCAATAGGGCACAATTTGTTGAATTAATAGATAATAAGCATCTAATCCTGAAAAGCAAAAATAATATCAAAGTCGAAGTCAGCCGCAGATTATGCCGAACCATTAAAAAATCGCTGCTCGAAAATTGAACCCCTTCAAAGCGTTCCAGTTTTTTTGTTGGTTTTAGGTAATAATAGGGCATCGATCAGAAAATACAATTTTTGTTCACATCCGGTCATTTTGAATACATAAACGGTGGGATTGCCTTGCGCGAGTATCAAACGGGAACGATCATTTCTGTTCGTTTGCTTGAATAGAATAGATGAGGTTACTTTGTATATTATTAAGAATGTTGACTTTCTTGGGGAGCACTTTTTTGACTATACGGAATTCTGGATTTCTCTCTTTTTCTTAAGCGCCCATCCGGTATAGAAAGATTCTTCTCCGGTTTTAATCATCCTTTCCAGCAGATGTCCGGCCTTTGTGTACTCTTGACAAGCCTGGTACATCAAGACAAGGAAATAAGTGGATTTCAGGATAAGTTCCTGTTTAAAAGCCTGAAAAACGGTTTCTTTGCCATAATATTCTTCTGCTTTCAACCCTTCCAGAATCTTCTCCAACCGACTGTATTCCTCTAAGGCGTCGGGCTGCATATCAAAAATATTGGGTCTGACAGCAAACCCCACTAACCGGAAATAGGCTGTTAATATATTTACCATTGCGTTTGAAGAGGGTTTCAGAGAGGCGTTGAAACAGCGGATTGCGTTTTTGAGATCCCGAATGAAAATTATCAGGCCGGTGGTGCGAGATGTTTTCATGATATGGGATAATCCGTTTAGAGCAAAAGAAAGAGGGGAGATTGTCTGGGAAGGTAAAACGGAATCAAATGAAACGATGGCCTCATCGGTTTTTCCCTCCTGTAGATCCAGAACGCCTTCGATTATCCTTTGAATACCTGTGGCAGGAGATTTAGAGTTACTATCGGGTACTGATTCACTCTCATCAGGAGGCTCAAGTGTGTGCTGAAGAATTGACCACAACGGTTGTCCATAATCACCAGCCTTACCGGATGCCAAAGAAATTGGCCCTGCTTCCTCCAGCCTGCGGAAGTTTAATGCTTCAACGATGTGAAGAGAGATCATGTCGTGGGAATTAATGATTTTTTCAATGGTCAATCTGGCCAGTTTGGTATGAACCAGCTTGAAATAGGTCGCGGCTGTTTTCTCTCCTTCGGTGATAAAACTGAACAGGTCGTTTTCTTCGACGTTTTCTGTCACCCATTTCAGGAAGTTCTTTGTATCTTCATGTACCGCTTTCTGGAAGTGCTTTTGATAGATGCCCATCACCTTTAAGGTGTAATCAAAGGGAAGTCCGGCATTTTCCCGCTGTTTAACCAATGATATTATCTGACTGTCAATGGGATCATATTCTTTCTCCCCTGACAAATCCAGGCTTTGGATCAAGCCCTCGGCTTCCAGCCGTTCTATTTTCTCTTTCGTATAGTGAAGTTTTTTAATCTTGTTGTTTTTTAATAAAGATTCCGAATGGTTTGTAACATCAATGCCGATCATTACCACTTCTTCTGCTGAAACTGTTCCTTCTGCGGCTATTAGCTTTTTTATGACATTTAGGGGTAGAAATCTTTCTTTCTGCAGTTTTTTGATGAGAATGAGACGATCGACGTACTCGGGATCATAATTGGAAACCTTACGACCGTCACTCACGGGTCGTGAAATCAAGCCTTCACGGATGTAGAATTTAATCGTCGGAATCGAAACGCCGGATAGTTTAGCCAGCTCACCTATTTTAAGCTTTCCGGTTATAGTCGATTGTTTTGACATAATAGAAAATTAGTTTTTTGTATGTCATTTTCGGTTAATATTGCACCTTGATTCTTAAATAGATAGTGATGCTATCTTTTAACCAGAATAGTGAGCTCTCTTTATGGCTGTCAAGTTAAAATGTCCTTGATAATACTGCGTATATATTAATTGATGTGGTTTTTCCCGATTGACAAGAGATTATCTGTATCATTTAAACAGAAAACTATTGACAGGGAGTAGCGCGATTCTTAAGGTTGTTTTGATATTTAAAAGATAGTTATACTATCCATTAGATTAACATTAATATTCCAATACCTGTTGTAGCTTTAACGATAATAATTAATGGGAAAAGGGGGACTATGGCGAGAGGTCATAAGAGTGGCAGCAATCAGCATGCGGGCACCGGTGACAAGTTCAACAGACCCATCGGATTAATCGGAGGGATAGCCCTGGTTATTGGAGGTGTTATCGGCATGGGGATTTATGTCCTACTGGCGCAGGTTACAGCCCAGATGGGGACTTCCTTGTGGTTCCCGTTTTCCATAGCGATTATTGTTAGTATTGTGGGGGTTATACCTTTGATCATGATCAGCAGCACTCTGCCCCGGGCTGGTGCCGGATATCTGTATTCCAGCCGATTGCTGAGCCCCCTTTTCGGGGTTTTGGCATCCTGGTGGGCAATTATAGGCGTAGCCTGCGTAACAACTTTTGTTTCCCTGGGTATGGCAGGATACATCGCACCTAACCTGCCCTGGAATATTTCCATCAGGGCTATCTCTATACTGATTCCTCTTTGTTTCCTGGCGCTTTACATGTTCGGATTACGCTTGGCAACCTGGCTCCAGGTTGTGATGACAGCAATAATGATTGTTGCATTGCTGATATACGGATTTAAAGGCGCCCTGATCAATGGACTGGTGTTCACGACCAGTTTACCGCAGGGTGCCGGGGGGCTGATAATGGCTTCGATCATCTCATACAGTGTATGTTTCGGTTTCCAGGTAATCGCTGAAATGGGTGAAGAGATCAAAAACGCAAAACGGAATATCCCGCTCTCCCTGCTCATCGGCGGAGCAATTATACTGGTCATTTATATTGTTGTCGGAACTGTTTTCGCCAATTCCGTGCCTTACGATATGGATGTGATTAAAGCGATGACTGCCCCTTTAACCGAGACCGGTGAGCAGTTTTTATCACCATTCTTTATAGGTTTGTTGAATTTCGGAGCAATCGCAGCCGGTTTAACCTCTTTAAATGCAGGCGCCATTGCGATTCCCCGTGAACTGTTCTCCCAGGCTCGAGACGGTATCATGCCTCGCTTCATGGGGAAATTGACCGGAGAAACCAAAACGCCAATGAACGCCGTTTTGGTTTATTTCAGCCTGGTGATTTTGATGCTGCTTGCTGATATGGTCTTGGAGTTGGGAGTAGACTTTTTCAGCGTCCTGACCGCCATTGGCATTATGCTGATGACGGTCGTGGTTTCCATTGGTTCATTGTTTCTGCAGAAAAAATATCCCCGTGATTTTGAAAATGCCTATTTTAAAATGCCCAGATCGGTGCATTGGGTGATTGTTGTGATCTCGGTTATATCCTGTCTGGGGTTTGTTTTCCTGGTATTAACCGAACTCCCGATTGCCGGAGTGTGTTATCTGGTCTTGACGGTTATATTGGTTGGTTTTTATTTTATCCGGTCATCAGTTTTAAAGAGAGACGATAGCGGTTGGGCGGAACAGTTCAAACAGATGCCGGGTTTTGACGAGGATAATTAAAATGCAAAAGGAAACACACCAGGAGTATTTAAAATACAAAAGGATATTTAAGGGAGAAAGAATGCCCCTGGCTTTTGTCGATCTGAACAAGTTTGATCGCAATGTGGCTTATGTGGCTTCAACTCAGCAGAATACAGGTAAAACCATTCGTGTCCATTCCAAGTCCATTCGTTGCCTTGATCTTACCAAACGAATCTTTGAAAAAGGAGGTGATCTTTACCGTGGCGTAATGACCATTTCAGTTGAAGAGACTCGATACCTGGCTGAAGCCGGACTTGATGATTTTATCGTTGCCTACCCCACCGTTCAACCGTCAGATATGGCTTTGCTGACAGGTCTGACCCAAAAAGGAGTTCGGGTTTCCCTGATGGCAGATTCAGTTGAGCAGTTGAAGATTATGTCTGAAGCCGGTCAAAAAGCCGGGGTAGTTCTTCATGCCTGTCTGGAAATTGATATGGCATATCATCCCCTGAAAACCAATATTCACTTAGGGGTAAGGAGGAGCCCCATCAGATCCCCCGGGGAAGCGCTGGCTTTAGCAGAGAAATCCCGGAATTACCCCGGTGTAACTATTGATTCAGTGATGGGGTATGAAGGGCATATTGCCGGTCCCAATGATAATGTGCCAAAACAGTGGTTTAAAAACCGGATGATACGAGGGCTGAAAAAAGCCTCCATTAGTGAGTTTTCAAAGAGAAGAAAAGAGATTATCGATCTGCTGAGAAACAGGGGATTTGAAATCCGGGTGGTGAATGGAGGGGGCAGTGGCAGTCTGAACTCAACAAGCAAGGAGGAGGTAGTGACAGAAGTGACAGCCGGTTCCGCGTTTTATGCGCCAGGTCTGTTTCACCACTATAAGGAGGTCAGTTTTGTACCGTCCGCTTTTTTTGCCATTCAGGTTGTACGAAAACCTGCTCACAATATGGTTACTTGTCAGGGCGGGGGATACACAGCTTCCGGTTCGGTAGGCATTGATAAACTGCCTTATCCCACCCTGCCCCGAGGAATGCAATTACTGCCGTTGGAAGGAGCGGGAGAGGTTCAGACTCCATTAATTTTGCACGAAGAATGTCCGGATTTACAGCTGGGAGATCCGGTGTTTTTTCAGCATGCCAAAGGAGGAGAGTTGAGCGAACGTTTTAATGAATATTACCTGATACAGGATGGATGCATCATCAACAAGGTAAATACCTACCGGGGAGATGGGTTTGCTTTTATATAAAAGGAGTTTTTTGATGCGTATACGAGTTCGAAAAAGACTAAATCGAATTATGGAGAATATAATGACATGATGGATGACTTTGACCGATGATCTGGGGCCTGAAATAATTTTCCATGTCTACGACCCCAAAACAGGCATGAAAGGGGTTGTGGTGGTTGACACGACCATGAACAACATCTCCGGCGGTGGGACGAGAATGATGCACGATATCACCACTGCAGAGATTTTCGGATTGGCACGGGCGATGACACATAAATTCGCCATTTTTGATTTTCCCATAGGTGGGGCAAAAGCTGGCATCTGGGCTGATCCGGGTTTGAAAGGGGAGGAACGCAAGGAACTGCTAAGAGCCTTTGGAAAAGCAGTAAAGCCTTTGCTGTCCGGAGGAATCACCCTAGCTGCCGACATCGGAACCGATGGAGAGGATGTTTCTGCCTTTTATGATGGGGCTGGTCTCCCTTCATGCAGCACCGGGGGTTGGCATTGAAGGAGATCGATGGAGAACCCCTGGAGAACCATGCCACAGGATATGGAGTGGTGGAAGCAGCCAAGGCAGCCTGTGAAATAGCTGGTCTGGATATGGCAGATTCCACTGCAGCCATTGAAGGGTTCGGGAAAGTGGGAACCGGAGTTGCTCGTTATTTGAACGAGAATGGAACCCGGGTTGTGGCCATTTCAACCTTAAAAGGGTGTCTTTACAATGCTGACGGACTGGATGTAGAGCAACTGCTTTTATTAAAAAAAGAATATGGTGACGATCTGGTGAATCAATATCCGGGGGCTGGGCTTTTTGAAAGCTCGAAACTGATCGGTTTGCCAGTGGATATTCTGATACCGGGCGCCAGACCCTATGTGATTGACAAATACAATGTGGATCAGGTTAAGGCCAAGGTTATCTCCAGCATTGCCAATATCCCGATCACCGAGGAAGCGGAAGATGTTCTGTTTCAAAAAGACATCCTTACTGTACCCGATTTTATTTCCAATGCAGGAGGGATCACTGTGGCGTTGGTTGATATCCTTGGTGGAACAGTTGAAAACGTTTTTGACGCTTTGCGAAAACTGCTTGGCCCGTTGACCAGGGATATCCTGGTTGAATCACTGAACAAAAAAATCAATCCGTGAAGACTTGCCATCAGCAAAACAACAGCAAAGGTTTTGGCCGCCAGGGAAGCGAAAGATGATCCTTCATTTGACGAGATTCTTAACCGGGTAAAAACACGGTTGAATATTTAACCGGAATTGGACCGATTATGCTTATATAACTGAACAGTTTTGAGTTCTTATATAATTTATTGAAATTTAAGACTATAGAAAGCTGATATGTTGTCATTCCGTGCTCGATACGGAATCCATAATTATTTCAAAACGCTGGATGCCGGATC
>Ga0180009_10000134_pt1 | contig 116871 bp, 94 predicted proteins | sample OS_PC_MetaG_FD_123537 | JGI IMG/M metagenome (GOLD analysis project Ga0180009, IMG submission 123537) | Groundwater microbial communities from the Aspo Hard Rock Laboratory (HRL) deep subsurface site, Sweden - OS_PC_MetaG | ecosystem: Environmental > Aquatic > Deep subsurface > Groundwater...
AAGCTTCCAACTCGTAACACAAAGCATCTTCATAAACGGATTCCAAATATCCTGGACCTAAGACTTTGTGCACTTCAATTGCCGCACCAATGACCTTATAGGTCAAATCTTCAAATAGAAGATTAACCTTTTTGCCTTTATCGGTGTTCATCCGTGTGTCATCGGTGGTTAAAACCGTTTCGTTTTTCATAAAGCTGAATAGTTACTAAATATTTTTCATTGTACTCAATTTCAAATTGTTTGAGGAAGTCGAGATATTCTTCCTTGAATGTTTTCTTCTTCTTGGTGATTTCCTTCCGAATTTTCTTTTTGGCTTTTTTATTTTTTCTTTCTGCTTTCTGCTTTCTGCTTTTCGATTTATTTCTCTGCCTATCTTTTAAAATATTCCCGCAAATTTTTAGCCGCCTCCGAGGATGGATCTATGGCCGCGCCCTTCCTCCAATAGCCTACTGCCTTCTCCCGATTTCCCCGTTTCATCTCGATTATCCCCAGCCGGTTGTAGGGCCAGGCGTCGCCGAGGGATACCTTGGTGGCCGTGATGTAAAGCTTTTCGGCTTCTTTAATCTTACCCTGGGTCTCCAGCACATAGCCCCAGTTGCAGTAGGTCAGCCCCAGGTTGACGTCATATTTGACCGCTTGCTTATAGGCTGCAATGGCTTGGTCAATTTTTCCCTGCCGCAGATACACATTGCCCAGGTTGTTATACAATATGCCGTTTTGGGGATCGTTGCGCAGGGCTGCCTTGAACTGTTTCTCGGCCTGCTCCGGCATATTCCGGTTGAAGAAATAGTTTCCGGCCAGAACGTAGGGCATCCTGGCCAGGGGATCCTCCCTGAGCTTGGCCTCCATTTCCTTTAAGAATATCTCCGGCGGCAGGTTCAGATCGGGCAGGGCCGGGTTGATCGGGGAAATATAGGCCTGGATCAAATCCTTATATTTTTCGCTTTTCCGAACATAGATCAGGCAGGCGTCGTCCCAGAAGACCAGCGCCCAGTTCCGGCTGTCTATCAGATAGCGGTTGAAGGCCTCGAACTGGGCCACCTGGCCGCTCAGGCTGTAGGGCAGGAATATCCAGTCTATCTGATACTTGTCCAGAAGCTGTAGCTGTCCCCCGAAGATCCTGAACTGGTCCTGCATCACCTGGGTGTTCATATAGGGGGTAATCCTGCCGTCTACAAAAACCGGAACCTCCTTCCATAAAAGGTACCCGCCGATATCAAAATCATTGAAGACCCGGGATTCGCCCCGGTGCTGTTTGAGGAACTCCACTCCCCGCTCGGAGTTCATCCGGGGCCGCCAGTCCAACTTGAACCTCTGCCACAGATGCTGCCCGCTGCGCTGAAACAGTCCCGCGCCAATCAAAATCACTAGAATCAACAATGCTAATATTACATTGTCCGACACTTTGAACTTTAAACTTTGAACTTTAAACTTTGAACTTATTGTGTCCACCGCCCCCTGCCAATTTACTGCGGTAAAGGGAAAAGACAGCCAGACCAAAAACCACAGGTATCTGGTGACCCAAAAGGTCTGATAAACAAAAACGGTGTACAGCAGCCATTCGGAGAGCCGGGTCTTTTTTATGTTAAGAAGCAGGCCCAGGCCCGAAAAAGCTATCCAGATAAGGCCGTAAATGACGAACGGTTCGCGGGAGAAGCCCGGGGATAAAAGCGGCTGGTATTCCAACACGGATTTCCAGATGAATATGTCAAACTCCTTGGTAGCCGGATCGGTAAAGAGCTTTAAGACGTCTGTGGTTAACCCGAACCCGTAAGGGGTAAGCCCCGTGGCCAATAAAGCCAGCAGGAATGCGGCCGCCGACCATTTTAGAAAACCCCACTCTTTATTTTTAATTCCGGCATGTAATCCGTCTATCAGGGTTAACCCGTATAGCCCCAGGCCGATGATATAGCCCAGATGCATATTGGCCCAAACCACGAACATACCCGCCGTGCTTACAAGGAATATCCATTTTTTTATCCGGCCGGAACGGAAAAGCTCCAGCAGGTAAAGCGATAAAAGAAAGAATGCAAAACTGATCACCTGTATTCTCTCGGCAAAAGCATGGTTTAAAACCAGCAGAGCCAGTGCAGAAGTCAACAGGGCAGTAAAAGGCGATGCCCCCCTCAACCTCATGATCTGCAGGCCGAGGAAAAAGGCCAGGGCCAGGGCCAGCGCCTTGAATAAAACAATGCCACCAATGCCCCACAGCAGGTACAGGCCGTAGAACAACAGGCTGGAAAGCCATTCGTGGAATGGCCAGGGCTGACCGTAGGCAGTGTGGCTCCAGATATCAACCGTTGGAGCATGTCCGGTCTGGGCCACATAACGACCGGTAGCCAGCATGATGTACAGGTCGGGGTCCGAGGCCGGGTAGATGGCGGCGGCCAGGACCAAGCCAATGACAACAGCAAATACAGCCATCCATTGCCAAGTGCGACTTATTATAGGTACCTTTATTTCAGTTTTATTTTTCATTGTTTTTAAACACATTCGGCGTCGGATATTTTTTTCGATAACTGAATATATCGGTTTTTTTAATTATTTGATTTATCAGGCAATTAGTATGCCTGACCAGAAGGAACCTTTCGCGCGGATAGCCCCCGATCCTCATTTTGCTCAACTCTGCGGTCTGGCCCAAATTTACTTTGTCAAATTTATTTTCGATGGAAAACCTTATTATCGCCAGCAAAAGATTATTGTATATGCTGTACTCTTCATTCGATTGATCGTTAAATCCGCCAAAAAGAAAATACAGATACCGCCCTTGGGGGACCAAGAAGGCCCAGGCTAAGACAGAGTTATCTAATTCCAGGCCTAAAATATAATTTTTGCCAGGAAATTTTGTAAAAAATTGCCGGGGCAAAACAATTGAGCGATATCTCCGGGCAACATCTACATATAAAGAATATGTTTTTTCATCAAGCCTGTCGGGCGGGATGATGGAAGGCCTTAAATTACTTCCCATTCTCAGACTATCCGCTATTCTGGATTTATAATCTGAACGGAAGCTCTCTAGGTATTGGGCAAAAGAACTCCACCGGATGTCGAAATCAACCGTAGGAAAGTGTCTTCGCCATGACCAGCCCTTGACTTCCGGCCCCCGTTCTCGAAGCCCGCTTATCAACTGGAAACCTCCGCGGAAACAATTCATTGCCTCAGCAACATCTTTTACCCGGCCGGCATCAGAGAACCCCGGCATGGTGCTGAACGGAATTGGCAGGGAACAGACTGTCGCTGGTCTATGTACGGTAATTGGCCCCAAGGTAAAAGGAAGCATTGGTTGGCACACGGGTCCAGCCAGCGGTTTTTCTCCGGGTTTTTCCAGCCAAAAATAATTTTGTTTAAGGGGGCTGCTCAAAAACAGATGCTGAAGAATGCACCTCTTGCTAAAAACATCCTGTTCTGGATAGGCCTGATCCCACTCTTGGGGAAGATCATCCGGGCAATTATATATTTTTATCCCGCCGTTATTTTTTAAAAGCGCTGACATATATCATTATTGAGTTGGATAGATGCGGTATATATTCCACCGGTCCGTCATATTTAAAAGATATTTTATGAAAACCGGCATTGGCGAGCCAGGATTTTATATTCCCCTGGGGATACCTTCTTAATCTTTGGTTCTGATCATCACCGGGCCGGGGCAACAGATATTTTCTGCTTTTAATGATACCTGTATTTCGGCTTGCCAGCCAGGGATAATAACCCTGCCGGGATAGTATATAAATCGGCCAAAAGGGCAGTTCCCAAAGCGAGTGCTGGCGCAAGGCGGACAGCAGTAGCATACCTCCGGGTTTTAAAACCCCGGCAAGCTGATGGATCTGACGTTCGGGATCGTCAGCCGTCTGCATAACGCCTAAAAATAGAGCTGCGTCAAAAATATTTGGCTTTAGCGGCAACAGCGATGCATCACCGCCAATCAGCTGGCAATCAGCATAATGTCCCCGTGTTTTTACTGACCTAAGTTCGTTAATAGAGAAGTCAAGCCCCATTATTCGATGCCTTAGTTTGGTCAGTTGCTCAATATTTATGCCCGGCCCGCATCCGATATCTGCTATCAACAGTTTTTTACCAGCAGAATATTTCCTTAGGCCGGATTCGATAAATCTTTTTTGGTTTTCAATAATATACTCGTACCACCAGCTTGCCTTTTGCCAATCCGGAATATTCTCAGTTGCCAGCCGGTCAAATCTATTATGCCAGTATTTTTCCAAACTATTCAAAACCCACCTTAATTATTTTGCAGTTTTCCTGAAAAACCGGGGAAAATATTCCCCCTGCGTTTAATTTTTAACAAGAGTAGGTTCCTTACATGCCGCAACTCCGGCTGGCAATCCCTGATATCGAATATTTTTGCCGTATTGCTTGGGGTGCGCAATGACCTTGTAAACGAATTTCGCCAAGGCATCAATCGTTCCTTGATCCATTCATCAAAATAGACCCAGTAGAAGCCCGGCTCAGCAATCTTGATATCTGAGGGTCGGGATCCCATAGCCATTTCAACGGCAATTTCGGCCAGGCTGACCCCGGCCATTTGCGACACCCTCTGTCCCAGTCCGTAGCGGGGATTAAACTCTATGAACTGGAACTCCCCAGTGTTCCAGTTGCGCATGAATTCGATATCGCAAATGCCGGAATAATTTATTTGTTTCAAAAATTTTACCCCGGCGTCATAAATCTCCTGATGATATATGGTCCTGATCACCACTCCGCTTCCGTAGGGTTGGGGATTGGCCTTGAGTTTCTGGGCCAGGCAGACGGCATAGGGCGTTCCATCCTTTACCGCCGCACCGAATAGGAATTGGTTGTAATCAACCCCGGGTATCACTTCCTGTATCAACGGCTTGAAACCAAGATCGGTTGTTTTATCACAGGCGTTATTCAACTCCCGGTCATTGTTGGCTAAAATAACCTTTTCCCCCAGAGAATCCCTGAACAGCATGGATTTGGTGGAATATCTGGCCTTCACCACCACCGGGAATTTGATATTTTTTGCCGGCTCATTATTTTCGTCCAATATCGAGCTTTGGGGTATGGCTATCCCGGCAGACACGGCCATTTGCAATTGGTTCCATTTGTCCAACAGCGCGGTGATCTCTTCAACCTGGCAATCTAGCATTTTGTACTGCGGGGACAATTCTTTTTTATTCTGAGACAGCCATTTCCCGTACCCCTCGCTGGCCCCGATTATCACCTTATCCCCCGTAACCTCGCCGGCTTCCTTCAATAGACCGGCCATTAAAACATCCGGAGCATCCTGGGGTAATGGCAGCACAATGCCTTTTACACCCCTGGTATACAGGGCGATGTCGCTTTTCAAGTGACCCACTACCACTACGCTATACCCCGCTTCGAGCAGTTCGCGGGCCATTTCCAAACCCAGAAAATTGCCTTCCAATATGAATACCGTAGGCTTCGTTCCGTTGTTCAAATTTAAACTCTTATTGCATTACAAATTTCGGTTTATCAAACGAAAATTCCATCTCCATGGGCACGAAATAGGCTCCGGCACCTTCAACAATCAAGATGTCCCCAATCTCCAGCTCCGGCAGTTTGGCCCCGGCAAATAGCCGATCCCAGGGCATGCAGGTGGGGCCAACGATATCATAGGATTTTTTATTTCCTGTATCGTTCTTTCCCGGAACTGAGACCCTCCGGGTCTCGCCTACTAACGGCCCGGCCGCCCCCATCCTGCCGCCGTCAACGATGGCATATTGTTTCCTGCCGGACTTCCGGAGACCGACCACCTTGACAGCCAGTATCTGGGCATCGCCGGTTATTATGCGGCCCGGTTCGGTCCACATTTCAAGATTCTCCAAACCATATTTCGTTCTGGTCCGATGAAAATACCCGGCGGTTTCCGCCAATATTTGAAATCCATCATCGGGGCCTGCCACCGGGGCCGGCCAGGGCCGATCAAAAAACCTCAACCAAGCCTGTTCCCAGATGGTCAGCATCCGCATATTCGAGCCCGGAAAGCCCCCTCCGATGTCCAGCGCCCTGATATCGGTTCCCAGTTTTCTGTTTACGGTTCCGATGAAGGCCAGAGATTCATCAATTGCCCGGCGATAAGCTGTTAAATTGCTACTGCCTAGATGAAAATGTATGGTTTTAAGATCCAGTTTTTTATTGGCCGTGATCCTTTCGGCCATGGCGTAGGCCGAACCGTCTTTGATGATATGTCCGAACTGACCCTGCCAGCCCACGGAGGGACGGACCCGCAGTCCCAGTCCGATCCTGTATTCGACCTCCTTTGACAACTGATTGACGATATCCAGCTCCTGCGGGGCATCGATATTTATGCATTTGATCTTTTTCTCTGCCGCAGTCCGCAAGGCCGCCGGGGATTTGTATATGCCGTTGAATACTATTCTGTCCGGAGGCACCCCCAGACCGAGGGCCAGGTTCAGTTCGCGTTCCGAGATCACCTCGGCCCCGGCCCCGTTTTGGTGCAACAGCTTTAAGACCTCCGGCACCGGATTGGTCTTGTAGGAATAGAAGATGTTATCCTGCCAACCATGCTTGGACAGGACTTGTCTGGCTCGGTCAATATTTTCCAACAATACCTGCCGAAAGGCGATCTGCAACGGGGTGCCGTGTTCTTCGACGGCCCCTTTTACTATTGCCTCCATTGCCTTCGCCGAACCATCGACGGGCAGGCAGGCCTGAGTTTTGTCAATCGCCATTTTCGCCTCGCTGTTCAAAAATCATCATCCATCCTCCGGCCAAATAATAAGGCAAACGGTCAGCCGTTTTATAATCAAACTTAAATAAGCCCGCCGGAAATTTAAGATACGGGAATATTGTCCCCAGTAGAGTGGCCGCGAAATCCTGATTTTGATATTCCCTTAATTTAAAGCCATATTCCGAGAATAACGATAACAACTTATTCATGGAATAAAATTGTTTGTGATAATCATCGACAAATAGATCCCATGCCGTGATTTGACGATTTGTTAATCCGGTTGCAAGTTTTCTTATCTTTCTTATAATTTCCAAGCCCATTTTGGTTTTGCGTATCGGCAATAAAACGATCTCCGCAAACTCTCTAATGCTGTGCCCATTGGGACCGGTAAATATTATAATCCCTTCATTTTTTATCAGCCGTTTACAATGAGCGACAATACTTTCAGGGCTGGCACAATGTTCCAATACTTCGCTGACAATTATTGCATCAAACACCTCTCGGCCCGGCAGATACTCAACAGCTTTATTTAAAAAAGCGACCTTCCCGGGAAAAGTATTACTCTCCCTTGCAAAATTTATAGCTGATTCGTTTATGTCTATACCCAAGGCATGGCAGTTAAGACTGCCCACGGCATTGGTATGGAAACCGTATCCGCACCCCAAATCCAAAACCTTAAATGTTTCCGGTTTCTTGGTCTTTGACAATACGCCGATAATAAAATTTAAATTGATATCCCAAAGAGCAACTTCCCCCGCATCAATCTCTAATATCCGCGCGTTTTTCCCGCACTTTGCCCGGATTAATCCGGCAACAATTTGATGATGCTCTTTGGGCGCCATTAAATATGTTTTTGGCGAGTTCATTTGGCATTACACCGTAAATAAAATTGGTGTTTCCGGCACCGGATTGGTCTTGTAGGAATAGAAGATGTTCTCCTGCCAGCAGTATTGAGATAATACGCTTTTAGCCTTGGTTATATTATCAATCAAAACCTCTGAAAATGCAATCTGTAAAGGTGTGCCGACCCTTTCAACCGCAGCTTTTATTTTTTCTTGGAAATATTTCATGGCTGTTTATTTTACTTTGAAAATATCTCTGATCACTGCCCATTTTAAAATACCAGACATACGGTTCTATACTCAGCGTCATAAATCGCAACATAACCCGTCATTCCCGTCCCGCATCGCAGTGCGGGATAAACTCCAGCGGGAATCCAGGAAAACACTGGATTCCGGAGCCTGCCCCGTACTTGATACGGGGTCAAGCCCGGTTGAGCTCATCGGTAAGTGATAGTATGAAACGAAATGCGCCTTTGGAGCGAATGACAAGCTGCATAAAACTTATATCGTCGTGTATAAATTCTATTTTTTGATTCCCTCTAAAACTATCCACCAACCGGTAAATAACTTCATCCTGGTATCCAACCGGCCCCATTTGCGGCAGGCGCCGATCATCATGCCATTTATCCGGTCGGTAATCGGATTATTGATCCTGTCAAAAAACTCGATCAGGGTGGTAAGCCCGATGGGCACATGCATAATGGCCGTTGATCGCCCGACGGCAAACCCAGCCCGTTTCAACAGCATTGTTGTCTGTCTTACGGAATAGAAATAATCGGTCTGATATTCGTGTTTTTTGAATTTCTCGGCCAGCCGAACACCCAGATTAAAGAAGGGATTGTCGGAGGAGTTCAGCGCCAGCACTAATTTTCCGCCAGGCCGCAAGATGCGACAACATTCCTTTAGGGCTTGATCTATCTGCGGGAAGTGGTCGAAGGTTGACGGAGAAATTATAACATCCACGCTATCGTTTGCCAGAGGAGCAATTGTGACATCGCCCGCTATGATTCCGATATCAATATTTTGCTGCTTAAAATTATCCCTGGCCTTGAGACAAAATTTACGAGATATATCCGTTCCCAAGACATTATTGGATAGGCCGCTAAGATAGCCATAGATCCCGGTATTGCCAAAGGCGGCTTCGTAGAGGTCGGTGATTAAAATCGTTTTGTCAGGGCCGATCTCCCATTTCTCCAGAAGATCGGTGTATTCCCGGTTTTTATATTCGGCCAGTTTGGGGATAAGATAATAGTCGCCGACTTTATCTGCCACATCATCCCAATAGGCATTGCCGGAAGTGTTTGTTTTATCGCTGTTCAACGCAATTGTCCCCACTTTTCAGTCTTGGCCAGGTAGCGCAGGATGGGGATCATCATGAATCCCTCAAACATGATCTTAAAGTTGAAGCTGGAATTGCCCCGTTGCCGGTCGATGAACACTATCGGCACCTCCTTGACCCGGAACCCGGACAGGATGCTGCTGTAGAGTATCTCCTGCACGATAGCCGGGCCGCGTGAGATCAGAGAATCAACATCAATGGTCTCCAGCACCTCTCGTTTGAAGACCCGATAGCCGGAAGTGCAGTCCTTTATCTTTATCTTAAGCACCAGTCTGATATACCAGTTGGCAAAAATGGTAATGGCATGGCGCAGCCAACCCCGGCCCACATCGGCCCCCCCTTTGACGAACCTGGAGCCCAGGACCACATCGGCTTCGTTTAAGCCCTCCAACAAGGTCGGCAGATGCTTGGGATCGTGGGAGAAATCGGCATCCATCTCCACAATGGCCTCCGCCCCCCAGTTCAGAGCGTAACGCAGCCCGGCTATCCCGGCCAGTCCCCTTCCCCTCAATTTTTTACGATGCAGAATGTGAACCCGCGGATTCTCGGCTGATAGTTTATCAATTATCTGTCCGGTGCCGTCCGGGGAATTATCATCCACCACTAGGATATCGACCTGGGAGGTATAGCCGAATATCTGACCTATAAGTCTTTCGATGTTTTTTGATTCATTGTAGGTAGGGATCATTATCATGGTTCTCATGTCAGCTGCCCCCTAAAAATAATCCGGCTGCTTCCTGGAGATTGATTCTTAATTCGGTTAAAGACCTCATAGATAAAGCTCTTTTAAGAAAATATCCCGGCCTCAGATAAAATTTCCGGATAGCCACTTTCTGCCACTGTTTCATTATCTCTCGGGACAGTTCCCCTGAAAACACCCCGGCCTCGGTTGACTGATCGCCCTGGCTGGAAATATCCCAGCCCTCCTTTTCGGCCAGGGATTTTAGGGGCGTCAGCGGTTTGGCCACCGGCAGATTGAATGAGGCGAAATCTGGATCAAGCTCCAGGACAAGTTTCAGGGTCTGCTCAAAAGTCCGGCTAGTCTCACCCGGCAGCCCGATAATGAAAGTGGCCAGGGTGCGGATGTCCATCCTGCGGCAATCCCTAAAAGCCTGCCGGAGATCCTCCAACCTTATCCCTTTATGATGCCGGTCCAGGATATCCTGACTGCCGGATTCCACTCCGATCATGATCAAGTCGCAACCAGCCGACTTAAAAATCTTCAGGTATTCGTCATCCAGCAGATCGGCCCGGGAGAAACATCCCCAGGGCAGGCCAATCTTTCTTTTATTCATCCCTTCCAGCAAAAGCGCTGTCCTTTTCCGGTCAACCCCGAAGGTCTGGTCTCCAAAGGAAAAATATTTAATGCCCAAATCTTTGAGATATTCCAGCTCCTCCAACACTTCTTCCACCGGCCTCAGTTTATAGGGTAGCTGGCCGATCAGGCAGAAGTCGCATTTAAAAGGGCAGCCGAAATCGCTGACCACCCCGGCATATGGCAGTTTGCGAGCAAACGGCATCCGGTATTTTTTATAAGGGAAGATCTCATGCCTGGGGATGCCCGCGGAATACTCTTCTGCCCGAGGGCTGCGCCGGCAGCAATACATTCCCTGGGATAAAAAGGCAATATCAACAGAATTTTTCTCATCGCCAATCAGGTAGGAAAGCCACCCGGTCGTGGCATAGTCCAGCAGAACAGCATCGATGGCAGGATTTTCCCTCAAGACTTTTTCGGTATCATCGAACCCGGCGTCTCCGCTAACAATGAGTTTGACGCTTGGCAGGGCCTGCTTGATCAGTTTAAAAAAAACCATGTCGTTGACAAAGGAGGCCAGTCCGAAAAGCGAGACAATAAAATCCGGACGGCTTCCAATTATTTTATCCAGGGCAGAATCAAATGTAAGCCTGTCGGCCATGGCGTCAAGAGCAACAATATCATGCCGATCGCCCAGATAGCCGCTGATCACCAGCAGGTCGATGGGCGGAGTCAGGTAGGCCGCCTTGGAGACCTTGCTGCAGTAGCTGTCCCTCAAATAGATCCGGTCTCCCGGGGGATTCAAGAGCATTACTTTGGCCATGGCAATACAATCATTTCCTCAGTTTAGCAAAGGCTTCCACCAGCATCTCCGGCGAGGGCGGGCAGCCCTCCACCCATATTACGCTGGGATCATTCTTAAGATGCCGGGTGCAGTCCCCCACTGCGATCACTTTCTTGCGATTTTTGGGCAGGGCTGCCTCTTGGCCGTAAACGAAATTTATCCGGCCGAATGCCATCTGCCACAGCACCGGCATCAGGCTCCTGGCCCACTTGCCGGGATTTTTTGCCGAGGAGATCAACCCCTCGCGGGCCGCCCCCCCGCACATACTGCAGGCCAGGGGCGTCCTTTGATTGTGCAGGCCTAGCATTTTCAGCATCTCCATCTCGGGCCTCTTGAATTTTCTGGCACAGTCTTTTAACTGATCTCCGACAATACCGGGCTCGATGCTGCCCAGACCCATTTCGTAAGCCAGCTTCAGATGTTCCACCTCCAGCGGGTCAATGCCCATCAGCCGGCAGCCGGCGGCATCCACCGCCAGGGAGTCGGCTCCGGCCATCAGGACCTTGAGGCCGACCTTTTTCCCGGCAAACAGCGGCCCATCGCCTTCGATGGCAGTGAACCCGTCCAAAATGGTAAAATCGGGCCGGATCAGTTTATAGAGTTCGGCCACCGGGCGGTGCAGTCCATTCTTGTGGAACCGCTTCTTGTCGGAATAGGATAAAAGCCCTTTCTGATTCTTCAAGCCCAAAGTTACCAAAGTATTGATATGGGTTTTAAGTTTGGGCAGGTTGATGTAGTAAGCGTCTTTGAAGATCAGCGGCAGCGACAGCTCTCCGTCATACCATTTCACCTGATAGCGAGGGGCCTGGTTCAGGTCCAGCAGCGAAACGTTCTGTTTGCGGGACAGTTCGCCAAAACCGGTTTTTTCAAAGGCCTCCACCGGATCAACCCCCAGCCCCGGCCCTTCGGCGATGGTAATGTCACTGACACCCAGCCGCCTGAGATGCTCGATCAGCATCCCCGCCTGGCGGACATCGCTGACCACCCCGCTTTTCCAACTGATGGGATAGACCAGGTTGGGCTTCAGCACCACCGGACGGTCTTTGGGAATTGACAGAGGCAGTTCTTTTAGCCAATCGGAGAACTGCGAAATGTGCTTGATTTTTTTTAGATATATATCGGGCATTTTATTTGTAGGGATCATTTATAATACATTGGTCACAAATAGTATGGCTTTTAAACCAACCCCTGGTCCTCAATGTTTTTCGGGCCTGTTGATATTTTTCATTGTTCCATACGGCCATGATGTCGCTGTCGGACAAAGAGCCGAAATCATCATCCTTATGATAGCTACCGCAGCAGGGAGCAATACCTCCGTCGGTCCGCACCGCTATCTGGTTCCACAGAAATGGGCATTGAGCAACTTTTCGAGAGGCTCCTTTATTGGAGTTGTACAAGTGATAACGGTGGTCCTGGGGCAGGTAATCTTCCAATTCCTCTTGTTTTTTATCGGCGGCATTATAAGCCAGGGTCTCCATTTTAGCAAAAGATGCGATAAATTTGATCTCATCAATCCCCATCTGTTTCGCCATGGCAATGGCCTGGGGGATCTCGGTCTCATTGTGCCGGAACACGATGAACTGCCAGACAAGGCGGGGGTATTTGGCCCCCCGCCTTGTCTTCTCGGCAGCGATGGCCTTCAGGTTTGCTATGACCTTCTCAAAATCCCCGCCCCGGCGGTATTGTGAATAGCTGCCGGCCGATGCCCCGTCAAGGGATACTATCATGGTATCCAGCCCCGAGTCCATCAGGGAATTCATCATCCGGCTTTCAAAAAGTGTTAGATTGGTGGAGACCACCGTCCTGATGCGTCTATGGGAACAGTATTTGACCAGGTTGAACAATTCGGGGTTCAACAGGGGCTCGCCCCAATTGTATAAATATGTCTCGTATAAATAAGGCGCCAGCGGATCGACCGCTTTCTTAAAAGTCTCGAGCCGGAGATTGGTTTCTTTTCTGCCGGCCAACCTCCGGCCGGTGGGACAGAGCGGGCAATTCAGATTGCACCGGTCGGATGGTTCGATGATCATCTTTACCGGCCGGGCCAAGGCCCTATCAAGAAGCAAAAAATTCTGGGCCAACCCCAGCATCAGATTATAGAATTTTCGCCAGCTGAAATACCGTGTAAATATAAACCGCTTCAGCAGATCTACAGTATAATTATTTTCCCAGGGATAGGAAACCTTCGTTTTGGGCATAATGATCTATCAGCAGTCCTTTACTTTTCCGATGACATATATATGATGGGAATTGAGCCTCTTGAACCAGGGCGGCAGATTGTCCTCCAGCCAGCAAAATAAATTCAGCAGGCCGGATTTATTTTCCGCCTTATTCTGCAATCCCCATTCCCATTTTCTGCCGAACAGCCTGACGATCCTGTCGATATCATCCTTCAGGGGCATGTCCTGGGTGTCCATCGAGGGCGGAACGTCAACCGCTCCGGCCTCCAGAACCTCCAGCCCGGCCCTGGTAAAGGCTTTTATCATCCCGGCCATTTGGGTCATAGCGATATTCCCGTGGTCCCAGGGAGCTTTTTTTATCGCGTGATACCACCGATGCAGGGCATTTCCCAGGTTGTTATTGTTGATGGTCACCATCAGAACGATCTTGGAGCTCACCCGGGACAGCTCTTTTAGATATATCACCGGATCATTCATCTTTTCCAGCATGCAGAAGCTCCAGGACAGCTCATGGCTCCCATTAGAAAATGGCAATGCCACCGCACCGCTTTGAAACAAACAGACCTTGTCGCCCAAGCCCTTGCCCTGCCAGGTGGCCTCGGCCTCCCGCAATAACAGCAGGGAGGGATTGGTCAGACACATCGGCCGGGACAAATGTCCGGCCAGCACCAGGCTGTTGGCACCCGGAATTCCGGTTATGCCGTCGGCCGGAGATTCCAGGGCTGATTTTATTCCGTACTGCCCGGCTATCCGGCTCAGCAGGCCGTCCACCATAATCCTTTCGTATTTCGTACCCAGGCCTTCGTCCCCCCCGCGGGGCGACATATATCTAAGATTATTCTCCACAAAAAGCCTGATCCGGGCATCGGAATCGTCGGGCACCGGTTTTATCTCGTTAGATTTGCGGACCGCTAGTGTCTGCCGGACAAATACCAGAAAGATGAAAATATTCAGCGGAATATTTATCAATAGCCACAGAATAATGGCGGCCGTTTGTTTGATCAGGGACATTATAAAACGAAATATTGTGGATGCATCAATATTGTTAGAATATCAGATCCCGGATTACTTTCAGAGAGGTCGGAAGATCGAACACCATATTGGTGTATGAAGCATTGGCCAGGGGACAGGCGCACTGTCTGGCCTTGATCATTTTCCTGGTCTGGCGGGCCTGGGGCGCATGCCACAGCTTTTTGAAATTATAGCCGTGATCGGACAGCCGGCCCATCCCGTCACCCCTGATGCAGCAGCCCCAGACCGCCCCATCCGGCATTATCTGGACTGAGGCAAACCCAGCATAGCAGGGCAGGCCGCTTTTGCCCTGCAGTATCCTGTATACATAACCGTAGTACTGCCGGCGAAATGACTGGGCGATCCCGGCCCAACCCTTCTTCTTGCTCAAGTCGATCTCTTTGATCAGATGATCGGCTATTGGCTCATATTCTTCCGGGGAGGGGGTGATATCCAGGTCCTGGTTTAATAACTCCGCCCTCTTTTCGGCCACCTCAGCCACCATGGAATCGGCTCCCAGCTTTGCCAGTTCCGAGCGCTGTTTCTCAAAACCAGTCAGGTTATTTTTCGAAATGACCGTACCTATGCCTATCAGAAGATTGGCCGGCTGATCCTTCTTCAGGGCCTTGATGGTAGAGACGGCGTTCCGCCAGGCATCCCTGTTACCTCGGATGCTGTTCTGTTCCTCTCCGACGGAATCCAATGAAACATTAATGATGAAATTTATCTTAGGGTGTCGGTTGGCCAGGTCCCTGACGACCACTGACGTTCTATCGGGCATACTTCCGTTGGTGGGGATATTTACTAATTTGGGACGACAGATGCCGCAGCACAGGTCAACAATATCTTCGAAATCATCTCTTAAGAAAGGCTCGCCGCCCGAGAAGGTGACCCAGTAAGGCGACCGTCCCAGTGATGTAAAAAGTTTTCGGTAATCTTCAATCGCCATCTCCGGAAGATTTGATTGATATATCCGGCAGGTGGCACAGCGATAATTGCACCGGGTAGTCAGGCTAATGGTGTAGTTCAGCGGCATGACCACCGGCCAGCCCCAGGCCCTGAACATCCGGTAGGGTATCTGTCCGACGATGGGGTTCATTTTTTGCCCTTCGGATCTTTGGTGGAGGCAGCCATATCCCACACAAAGGGGTTTCTCTTGGCCAGATAAAAATCATACCGAGCCATCGCCCTGGCCCATAATTCCAAGAACAGGGAGCCAATCAGATAAATCACGTTCCTGGGGCTGAACGATACCTCATTTTTTAAAAGCTTCAATACCTTGAAATTGTCCATGGTGTCGGGAAGCTTCCAGTCGGGCCGCAATTTAAGCAGATGGTGATAACCGACAAGATGCCTTCGGCGTACTTTGAGGAAATCGCGGATATTGTCCGGCCCCCTATTTCTGAAAACCGCTTGAGGTATGTATTTGGGGAAATATCCTCTCTCCTGCACCAATTGGACTATCCAGGTCTCGTCAGTAGCAGTATCGGCCGGAATAGCATCAAATACCTTGCGAAAAGCCACTGCTTCGCCGGCCTTGAAACTCTTCAGCGCAATACGATGATGAAGTGACCAAAAAAGGTTCACATAAAAGCCCATGAAGCTGGTCCGTTCGTTCTGGGGGATGATCCTGCCGGCAGTAACCCCTACCAGGGCATCGGCAAAAGGCCCGACCAATAGTTCTAAGGCCCCTTCGTCCGGCAGGATGTCGGCACTCATCAACACCAGCAGATCATTGGCGGAATTCTCAATGAAAAGGTTGACGGCTGTGGCCTTCCCTTTCCGATGGGACTCGGTGATCAGTCGGACCCTGCAGTCTTTGGCGGCATATGATCGGACGATGGATTCGGTGCCGTCGGTGCAGCCGGAGGCCACTACCACCACCTCGGCCAGCCCGGAAACATCCATTTGATATACTAAGAGGCGGTCCAGTAATCTGCCGATATTGGCCGCCTCGTTATAAGCTGCAATGCCTACGCTAAAATTCATAATTATAAGTTTCTCTTTACCGCAGCCAGCACGGTCCCCGGAGAAATGCCGGCCATACATTTAATATCCTGACAGGACTGCCGATAACAGGGAGAGCATTCTACGCCGGCCGACAGCTTTTCCCCTCTTCCGTACAGATCGATCTCCTGCTGGCAGGTAGGGCCGAATAAAGCGATCACTTTTCTTTCCAGGGCGATCCCCAGATGCATGGCCAGGCTGTCGGCGCTGACCAGCACCTCCAGCAACGATATCAGGGCCGCAAACTGCCTGATATCAAGATCGGCCGGTATGACAATGGTTCCGGGGACCTGTTTGGCAATCTTTTTAACCAGCGTCCTTTCGTCCGGGCCGCCCAGCAAAACAGTCTGGCCGATCTTTTCCTTTTTGATCATCTTTGCCAGACGGGTATAATTTTCATCGGCCCAGGCCTTGGTGGGAAAAGCCCGGCCCACTCCGGTATTCAAACCGATCAGGGGAAGCTGGTGTTTGTTTTTTATCAATCTTGACAGATATTCGCCCGCCCAGAGTATTTCCTCTGCGGTCGGGATATACTGGTATTTTTGGTGTATATATTTCAGCCCGGCCGTTTCGATGACCAACTGTTGGTAGCTTTTCCGGTTGATCAGAAACTTAAGCTGGTCCGATAGTCCCAGGTCATAAAGATATCCTGACTTTTTATCCAACGGGATAAGGTATCCCTTGAGATCCCAGCCGAAACCGGTCTTTTTATCAGCTTCCAGGATCGAAGCCAGGGCCGCAGCCCTGGGCTCCTTATCCAGACATATTATCCATTTGAAGCTCTGGGCCGACAGCTGGGTAAGGGATGCCGCATCAAAACAAAGCAGTTCATCGATCGTCGGATTGTTATACAGCAAGGGGACGGCATCGTGATCGGTCAGCCAGGTGATCTTCATATTTGGGTTGTGCTGCTTCAGGGCCGAGGCCAGCGGAGTGGTTCTTAGCACATCCCCCTTGGCGGCCAGTTTTATGATCAGGCAACTTTCTTTCCAGGGCTGATAGTTCTGGCAACCGGAGCATTCCCGGGAACGTTTGCAGGGCCTGGTCCCGGCAAAATAGCGGCAGTCACTTTTCCAGCGCATGGCCGTCCTGTTTCAGCTCTTTCAATTTATACTGCAGGGTCCGCAGGCTTATTCCCAGCTGGTTGGCGGTCCTCTTGCGGTCCCCCTGGCAGGCCTTCAACGTTGACAGAAGATAATCCAGCTCCATCTGATGCATGGTTTTTCCGGTAATCACCGGCTCGGCCTCAGGTTTTTGGGACAGCACCGAACCAGGCAGGTCCTCCACTCCGATGATGCTGCCCTTGGCCATCACTATGGCGTAAGATATCACGTTCTCCAATTCCCGAATATTCCCCGGCCAGTAATAGGCGGTCATGGCATCTTTGGCCTCTCTGGTGATATCCGAAATCTTCTTGGCCGCCGCCTGCTGGGAATTCTCCAGGAAATGATGGATCAGCAGGGGGATATCGTCCCTTCTCTCGCGCAGCGGCGGCAGGTCTATGGTAACCACATTCAGCCGGTAATACAGATCCTCCCGGAACCGGCCCTCGGCCACCTCCTGTTTAAGGTTACGGTTGGTGGCCGAAATGATCCGGACATCCACCCTGATGCTCTTGTTCTCGCCGATCCTCCTCATCTCACCGTCCTGCAACACCCGCAGCAGTTTGGCCTGAATGGTGGGCGAGATGTCGCCGATCTCGTCCAGGAAGAAGGTGCCCCCGTCGGCCTCCTCGAAAAGCCCTATCTTGTTGGCGATGGCCCCGGTGAAGGAACCTTTTTTATAACCGAAAAGCTCGGATTCCAACAGGGTCTCCGGCAGCGCCCCGCAGTACTGGGCCAGGAACATGGCTTCGCGGCGCGGCCCGTTGTAATGGATGGCCCGGGCTATCAGCTCCTTGCCGGTCCCGGATTCTCCCTGGATCAGCACCGGCACCGAACTGTCCAGCACCCTCTCCACCAGGGAAAGGGCCGCCATGAATTTGGCCGACTTCCCGACGATATTATCGAACTGGTAGTGGTGCCGGATCTCTTTTTTAAGGATCAGGTTCTCTTGGCGCAGCCGGGCCTGCAGTCTGGCATTCTCTATGGATATGGCCGCCATGTTTGCGAAGGCCGCCAGGAATGCCTTGTCATCGTCAGTAAAGACGTTAGAGGTGGTGCGGCTGTCGATGTAGATCAGCCCGATTATCTCGTTTTGCTTTTTGAGGGGGGTGCACAGCACCGAGCGGATATTATACAGCATCACGCTTTCGGAGCCGGTAAAACGCGGGTCTGTCTTGGCATCCGAGGTCAGCAGAGGCTCCCCCGTTTCCATCACCTGGTTCAAGGTAGTGTGAGATATCTCTCCGGGTTTCTCGATATCCTTCTGCTCCAGGTTCCTGGCCACCTTGACCGACATCTCCTCCCCGGGGGTGTCCCGCAGCATTATAAAACCCCGCTCGGCCCTGGTGGTGGATATCACCAGATCCATCACCTTGCTGAGCAGCTCCTCGAAATCGGGGATGGAGTTGATGATCTGGCTGATGTCGTAGAGGGCCAGTATCTCTTTTCTATCGGTCATAATATGATGTAATATTAATTATGGATTATAAAATAAAGCTTCGGCTATAGCTCTATTGCCAAGTGTGTCTATATTGATGACCTGCCATAGATAATCGCGCTCGTGCTCCAAGACGGCATCGCAATAGACACTATTTACGTTGGACAGGTCCCGGCTCCAGGCTACTGTGATATCCTTCCATACCTCAACCCTTACTGAGCAGACTGGCGTCCCGTTAACCCAGCGGAGCATCCCCGGTAGCGGGAAACTGGTATTATTAGGAGATAGAGCCGAAGGAAGTGTCATTCTCTGGGGAACCTCCGCCTGACCGGTCTGAATAATTGAATCCAAGCTGTCAATTGTAAAAGTTATTAGTTTCCCGGCTATTGACTCATCATTGTAATTCCACTTAAATCTCCAGCGGTAATTTCGTGTAGTAGAATTTATTATTGAATAGCTTTTATAAATATAAGCACTGTCGGGAAGATATGTCGCTTTATATTGGAAATTATTCAAATATGCTTCGTTGACTGGATGTATTACCAGGCAAGTAGGAATAATTTCCCATAGAATTTGACCATCAGTGGTGACACGGTACTCGGTGGTAACCTTGGGGTCAACTATTTTAGGTTTGCCACGGAGAATAAAGTTTTTCTTCAAACGGCCGTCGGAGGGGACATTGATAGTGTCCACCTGGGTATAATAATAGGGATGTTCCGCAGTTAGAAAATAGGTCCTTCCGCCCTCCAGCTCGATGTTGTACTGGCCGCTGCTGTTGGTGCGGACCGAGAGGTTGGCAGGCACGGCGCTTATCACCGCATTACTGACCGCGCCTCCGCCCCAGCCTGATACTATGCCGCTAACGCCGCTGCCGTTCACCGGGTCCAGCGGGTTATCCCGCTTGGCGTCCGGCCCGCAGCCCAGCGTTAAAACCGCCAGTAGGCAAAAGGCTATGATAAGTCTGTTGTGCATTTTCACTTTGAGATGATAATATCTACCAGATTGTATACCCAAAAGGATACTGCCAGGTTGACGGTAAAATTCCGGGCCTTGTACCAGTTGTTATACGTTTTATATTTGGCTTCGATGTCCCCGGGATCGGTGGCGTCCAGATACCGCTGATGGCTGACATAGCTTCCCAGCACCGCCAGCCCGGTCCCGGCGGCGACCCCGGCCGCCCCCCATTTAAGGATCTTCCCTTTCCGGGCATCCCCCCGCAGCGACTGGCCCCATCCCGGCCAGAGGGATGACCGCCAAAGCCCCTGGAATTTACCGGGCCGCCCCTTTTCGAACAGCAGGTTTGGCCTCTGGCCGCCATTGGAGGTGGCCCGGAAAAACTCTGCCTGGGCCTTTTTGAACACCTCTATGATCTTGGGGGAGACGAACTCCGGGTTGAGCTCCAGCTTTGGTTTTACGGACAGTATCTGCCGGAACCTTTCAATGGCCCCGCCCTCCTGCCCCATGGCCACCAGGGAGAAGGCCAGGTAGGTCCGGAAGTAGATGATCTCCTCTGGGGTAAACCCCGCCGTATCCTCCAGGGATTTTTCCGCGATCAAGATCACCTCCTGGAAATAACCCTGCTCATAGGATTTGATGACGGCGTTCATCGGGTTGTCACGCTGGCCAAACGCCACAGTGGAAAGCAGCGAGATCATAACCCCAATATATAGAATATTTTTATTCATCATTGCAGAACGATCTGTCTTTCGGTGACAATGTCTTCGGCGATCCGGATGGTCTCTTTCCATTCCTTGCCCTCCGGGCCTATCAGCTTCAGTTCATGCTCGCCGATGGAGACCTTTAACGGCTGGCCCAAGGGGGTGGTGCCGTGTTCGGCTCCATCGATCAATACTTTGGCCCAGGGCAGGACGCTGAGTTTAAGATAGCCGAACGCTTCGGGCAGATCAAGCGAGATCAGGGCGGTGTCGCCCGGGTTTATTTCTATATCCTGCCGGTGTTCCCGGCGGTTGGGGTGGCGCAATATCAGGGCATGGCGGCCGGCATCCAATTTTAACGGAGCCTTGATGGGCGTCCGGTCGATATAATTACCGTCAACATATACTTCAGCCCAGGGCTTAACGGAAAATCTGAGATATCCCGGAGTCAGAACCACCGGAAGGAGATCCACGATAATTGCCAGTTTCTGGTTTTCTTTAAGGACAAAATCGGAGGCCTGGTCCTGATACCCGGTTTGTTTGACCATAAGCCGGTGCTGGCCGGTGTCCAGGGTGTTGATGGCCAGCGGTATCTTGCCCTGATAGCGGTCATCGATATAAACCCTGGCTCCGGTGGTGCCGGAAATATTCAGCAATTGCCGCGCTTCCGGCGCCGCGATCGGCGATGGGGATGAGGTATCGGCCGGCATAACGGCGACCGGCAGGTTCCTTTTAAAGAATCGGCTTAGATATTTTATCCCGTAAAAGGCCGCACTGAGGGCCATGGCCGTAGCCACAAAATATATAATCAGGCGCTTAAGGAAGTAATCCCATCGTTCCTGTCTGGCCAGTTTTACGATCAGTTCCTGGTCATCCTGCCGCGGCTGGTAACTGTCGGGATCAGCCATATAACGCGACAGGGCTTCGTTCCGAATCAGAGTATACGGCTCCAGGTCGGAGAATACCTGGGCTGATCGGGAATACCGGCGGTGCTTATCCTTCTCCAGCAGTTTGAAAACCAGGTGGTCTACCCCGATAGGTATCTCCGGGTTAAGCTTGGCCAGCCTCCGGGGCGACAGCCTTAGGGTCCTATCGATGCTCTGGGAGTGGGTTTCTCCGGCAAAGGGGTTGTCGCCGGTCAGCATCTGGTACAGCATTACTCCGGCAGCATAGAGGTCGGAGGCCTCATCGCCCTTCTGCCCCTTTATCTGCTCCGGGGCCAGGTAGGCCAGGGTTCCCACGAAGGTGCCGGGATCGGTAATGGTCAGGGCCTCCTTGGCATAGGCCAGACCGAAGTCGGTTATCTTGACGATCCCGGATTTGGTTATCATTATATTGGCCGGTTTGATGTCCCGGTGGACAATGCCCTTTTCGTGGGCATATCCCAGCCCGCTTATCACCTGCCTGATTATGAATACCGCCACCGTCAGGGGTGCGGTTTTCACCTTGTCCAGCAGTTGTTTCAAAGAGCCGCCGTCTATATACTCCAGCACTATGTAATACGAACCCTCGAAGACGAAATAATCGATGATATCGACAATATTCTGATGATGCAGTCCGCCCAGGATGTTGGCCTCCCGCTCGAACCGCTTGACAAATTCGGAATCCTGGGACAGGTGCGGATGCAGCTGCTTGATCACCACCTGCCGCCCCATCTCCCGGTGGGTTCCCAGGTAGATGGTGGCCATGCCCCCGGTGGAAAGCAATTCAACGGCCTGATATTTCCCAATAGCTTGGTTCACCCGGCAGCCCCCAGGGTTTCTATCTGTGACAGGTCCAGCAGCAGGTACATCTGCGAGTCGGTCGTGCCCAGGGCGTAGAACTGGGGAATCTCCTTAAGGATGGCCGGCCACACCCCCAGGGTCTGGTCGTCCAGATCCACCAACCCCACGATCTGGTTCACCAGCAGCCGGATATCCCTGCCGTTCCAGGCACAGTTGATCACCCGGTCGGCCTGCCCGTCCTTGACCCCGAAAGCCTGCGGCAGGTCGTACTCCTTTACCCCGGCGCGTTCAGTCCCTGCCGGGGCGGCCTCCCTCCGGCCCACCGAGTTTATATACTCGGCCGGCAGGCCCAGATGGTGCGGCCCTATGGTAAAAGCCAGAATCCTCATTTTGCTAATCGAACTCCGAAACCAGGGTGTTCAGTTTATCGGCCGACAGCGACAGGGTCTGGGCCACCGCGGTTAGCTCCTCCATCGAGGCCGTCAGCTGCTGCACCGCAGCAGCCACCTCCTGGGTGGAGGCGGCGGTATCGATGGCCACATTGGAGACGTCCGAGGCCAGTTTGACCACTTCGGTGGCGCTCTTGCTCTGGTTTCGGGTGGCCTCGGCTATCTGCTTGACCATGGTCCCGGCCACCGCCACCGTGCTGTTGATCACCTTAAGGGATTGCTCGGTCTGGTCCACCGTGGCCTTGCTGGCATCGATGGTGCTCCGGCTCTTATCGATGACCTCCACGGTCTTGGTTATCTCCTTCTCCACTTCGCCGATCAGGGTGGCCACCTTAAGGGCCGAGTTTCCGGCCTCCACCGCCAGCACCCGGATCTCGTCGGCCACCACCGAAAAGCCCTTGCCGGCCTCTCCGGCCCGGGCCGCCTCGATGGCCGCATTAAGGGCCAGAAAATCCGTCTGCTGGGAAAGGTTGGAGATCAGGCTGACCACCACCCCGATCTCGGCCGATTTCTTCTGCAGGTCCTGCACCTTCTGGTTGGTCAGGGCAGCCGACTGGTATATCTCGGCCATCTTGGAAACAGCCTCGAAGGTCTTCTCGGCTCCGGACTGCGAGGCGTCGATGGCCTTCTGGGAGGAGATCATAGTCATCCGGCCCTGGGATTCTATCAACTTGATGGAGGTGGAAAGCTTCTCCACCTCCTTGGCCATCTGGGTCAGCCTCTCCGACTGGACGGTGCTGCCCCGGGATATCTGCTGAACGGTGGAGGAGATCTCCTGGCTGGAGGCGCTCATCTCCTGGGAGGAGGCCGCCAATTGCTGGGAGCTGGCCGCCAGGCCGGAGGCCACGTTGGTTATCTCCCTGACCATCAGGCGGATCTGCCCAACAAAACTGTTATAAGCCTGGCAGAGGTCCCCCAATTCGTTGTTGCCCAGCACCGGAAGTTTCCGGGACAGGCCGCCCTTGCCCTCCGAAATATTTTGCAGAGTGGCAGTCAGCAGGACCACGGTGCGGTTTATCCCTTTGGCGGTAAGATAGGCTATGGCCAAGGTGGCCGCTATTCCCAGGATGGCCACATACCAGATGCCGGGGTATTTGGCGATGAGTACCCCGAAAGCGAAGGCCAGGATCATTATCACGGTAAACAGGATTATCAGCCTCCAAAGAATGCTGAGGCGGTAGGAATTACGGTATATTTTTTCGGTATCGGTTGAGCCGGCCGCCAGCTTGGCGATATAGGGGGACAGCAGAGCCTCCTCAAGGAGGAATATCAGCGAGCCGACCACTATGCCGGTCAAAAATCCCGGCAGGATTATCTGCAGGGTATGGGTCAGGGTGACCCCGGTGCCCATGAATATCATCAGCAATGCGCAGGCCGGGACCCCGACGGTGAAATGCCCCAGCATGTGCAGCGAGGTGACCAGCGGAAAATTCAGGGCGATGTTGAAGGCTTGGTCGCTATCATTTTTTTCGGATGGGCTCTGGTTAAAATATCCCATCACCGGCTGCAGCCTTTTCCGGTTGATGATCTGCAATTCCACGGCCAGCAGCAGGGCCCAGACCGGGCCGAAGAAGATCAGGAATTTAAGAGCGGCCGGCGGCAGGCCCACTGAATGGCCCACGAATATCAGCAATAAGGGAACCCCCAGGAAAATGGCGATCACGTCCGGGATGACCAGGATCAAATTGAATTTGTTAACTTTCATTTTCCGCCCCCTTTATCTGGAAGCTGTCCACCTGGCGTTTGAGCTCCTCGGCCAGATGGGCCAGCTCCTGGGCCGAGGCGGTCATCTCCTGCATGGAAGCCATCTGTTCCTGCTGGGCGGCAGCGGTCTGCTCCATGCCCGAGGCCGCTTCCTCGGCCACCACCGCCACCTGTTCAATAGCCTTGGCTATTTTCTTAACCCCCTCCACCTGGCTGCCGGTGGCCTGGGATATCTGGGAGGCACGGTCGGCCGATAGCTTTACCGCCTGGATGATCTGGGAGAAGGCCTGGTTGCCCTTGGCGGCAAAATCCTTGCCCTCGGCCACCTGCTCGTCAACCTGGTTCATGGCCAGCACCGTCTGTTCGGTCTCGCCCTGGATTTCTTTGATCAGATCCTCGATCTCCTTGGTGGCGCCAGCCGTCCTCTCGGCCAGTTTTTTGACCTCCCCGGCCACCACTGCAAACCCTTTGCCGGCGTCCCCGGCCCGGGCGGCCTCGATGGCCGCGTTGAGGGCCAGCAGGTTGGTGCGCCTAGCCACCGATGATATCAATTCGGTGATCCGGCCGATCTCCCCGGTGCGCTTCTCCAGGTCGCTGACCACATTGGTCAGATGGGACATGGTCTGGTCTATCTTGCCCATCTGCTCGACTATGCTCATCATGGTGGCTCCCCCCTGGGAGGCCACCTCCACCGCCTGGCTGGCCGATTGGGCCGAGTCCTGGGCGTTGTTGCTGACCTGCTCCACCGATGAGGAGATTTCGTCGATGGCCTCCTTGGTGACCCGGACCGATGCCACCTGGGTCCCGATGCCCTGCGATATCCTCTGGACGGTGGCCGATATCTCCTGTTGGGAGGCGTTCATCTCCTGGGTGGAGGCCGCCAACTCCTCGGAGGTGGTGGCCACACCATTGGCGGTATTGATAATGGTCTTGACCAAGTTCTCCAGCTTCTCCACAAAAGTGTTGAAGTGCTTGGTCAGTATCCCGATATCGTCATTGGAATGCTGTTCTATCTTGGAGGTCAGGTCGGCCGAACCGCTGGCCATGTCACCGATCATCCGGCTGATCATGCCGACCGGCTTGACCACCATCCTCCGGATGATATAGCGGACCAGCAGCAGCGCCACGATGAACGTCACCAGCAGGACCAGCACCACATTGCTCAGCAGCCTCTGGAACAGTTGGGTTATTACCATGGCGTCCAGGTTAAGCTGGGCCGCCTGTTTGGTCATCACCTGCAGAATGATCACCAGGATCGCTCCCATGGACAGGGTCAGGGCCGAGAACAGGACGATCACGAAGCCGCTGGTGATCTTGGATTCCAGGCTCACCTCCCGGTCCTTCTGCATGGCCTTGAACAATGTGACCAGGGCCCAACCGATGATGCCGGCCGGCACCACCATAGTCAGCAGCCCGATGATGCCCAGTTTGGAGAACAGATAGACCCCGATAATGGAGATGGGGGCCAATACCAGATTGAGTTTCAGGTCCGACCAGGTTAGGCCGAAAACATCCCGGGCGGTGAAAGTGCCCTCGATAAGGTGATAGGAACTGACCAGGAGATCGTTCACCAAGACATAGATCAGCAGGGCGGCCAGCAATTTAGGCAGGTTGGCCCAGCTTAAAATGTCGGCCCCGCTCTGCCCTCCCATGGCGGTAAATACCCAGGACATGGCCAGGACTGCGAATACGAACTGGCCGGGAATGAAGAACACCCTCGGCCAGGGCTTCTTCCTTTTTATCTGGTGAAAGAAAGAGGGCAGGTATATGGCTAGGATCGCCGGGACCGGGCCGAATACCAGAAAGGTAAAATAGACCACCACCAGATCCAGGGAGACGAATACCCCGCCGGGCAGGGCCACGGTGAACCACTGGCAGACGGTCACGGTCAGCATCAGCAGCAGCATTACCCACCATTGAATATTCAGTTCGCCCAGTTGAACGATCAGGATGGCCGCTCCGGCCGCCGCCACCGTCCAGGCGAACAGATTGCGTAAATTTATTCTGCTCAGCACTTTTCTATCTCCATATAAATATATTTTCGGCCTTATTTAAGGTTGATCTCATTATTGCTTAGGCAATGGCCCGGTATAATTCCTGGCAATTCAGGGTAAAAATGATTTCATCATTATATTCAAATGCCTGGTTGACGGATTTAAGGGTTACCGCCAGCACGGCATCGATCTCAATTTTATCGCCCGCCTGCCGGGAAATGATCTCCCCGACCTCATCGACCAGCAGCCCGATGAGCGCATCCCCGCCTGCCTTCGCTGTTGCGGAGCCTGCCCCGTTGATGTGAACGGGGGCGGACAGGTCGGCTGGCGCAAGCCCGGCCTTCAAAACGACCACCGGCATTTGCCCTTGGGCTATATCGGGGGCTGGCCGCCCTTCCCTGCCGGCGACGGCAATATCCACCACTGTTATCTGGCGGCCCATCCAGTCCATGATCCCGGCCACCGATCTGCCCAGGGCCGGCAGACTGGTCAGCGCCGGGTTATAGACTATCTCCTGCACCAGGGACAGGTCCAGGCCATACCAGACATTACCCAGCCGGCATAACAGCCATTTGCCGTTCTGGTCCATTTACACCTCGTCGTTCTTCAGCAGTTCTATCTGCTCGGCGGCCTTCTTGGCCCACCAATTGTGGGGCGAAAGTTTCAAACACTTCTCCCATTCCTTAAGGGCCGCCCCGTACATTTTTTTATGATAATAGACCTGCCCCAGGTGGTAGTATGCTTCGATCAGGTTCGGCCCCAGCACCGTGGCCTTGGAGAAGAAGAACATGGCGTCATCCAACATCTGCCGTTCCAGATAGACCAGGCCCAGATAATAATGGGCATACAGCACCGCCGGGCGGTCCTTGCCGGATTTGATCACCCGGCTCAGGTGCTCGATGGCCTCGCCGAAGATCCCCTTTTTAAAGGAGATGAAGCCCAGGTTATTGCGCACCGCATCGTTGTTGGGCTCCAGCTGCAGCACCTTCAAGCATACCGCTAGGCCATCGTCGTACATCCCCTGGTAACTGTAGGCCCAGCCCAGCAGGCCCAGGGCCCTGGTGTCGTTGGGGTTCAGCTTGACGGCGTTGGACAATGAGCTGATGGCCTTTTCGAACTCCCCGGAGCATATCTGGTTCCAGCCCTCTGCCACATAGGTGGAGCTGCCCAGGGAATCGGTGCGCATGGTCTCCACGAAGGATCTGATCATCACCTTGGACTCGTCGTCGCTGACCGCGGTCGACTTGTACTGGTCGATCAGGGACTTGACCGAATCGTGCAGGGCATTCAGATGCTTGAGGCCCACCGCTATCTCCCTGTACAGCGACCGGATCTCCTGTTCCAGCCTGGCCGACTGGGTCTTGGCATCGGGGCTTTTAAGCGCCTGCTGGATGGATGCTATCTTGCCCTGAAAGTCATTAACCAGCTCCGACAATGTGGCCATAATGCACCGCCTCGTTTTTATATTACTGACAGATTCGTTTTTAAGGATTTTTTAGCGGCAGGCCCTGACGATGGCCCCCGGGATCTGGTCCAGCGGCAGCACCTCGTCCACCGCTCCGGTCTCCACCGCCGCCTTGGGCATGCCATAGACCACGCAGGTGGAGCGGTCCTCCGCTATAATGTGCCCGCCCTTCTTCTTCATTCCGGCCACCCCGTTGGCCCCGTCGTGACCCATCCCGGTCAGTATCACGCCCACCGTTTCCGCCGGTGAATAAAGCGCCACCGACTCCATCATCACATCCACCGATGGACGGACCCCGAACTTGGGAGGGTTCTGATTTAATTTTATCCGGTCCCCGGAGGAGGACAGCTCCATGTGATACCCGGCCGGGGCCAGTAGCGCCAGCCCCCTTTCCAGCCGATCGCCCTCCTGGGCCTCCCTTACCCTGATCTTGCTGCGGTTGTCCAGCCGCTCGGCCAGGGATTTGGTAAAGCCCACCGGCATGTGCTGCACCAGCAATAGGGCGGCGTTTATCTCCCGGGGCAGCTTGGGCAGTATCTCGGCCAGGGCCCGGGTGCCGCCGGTGGACGAGCCGATGGCCAGGGTTCTCATGATTCCGGTTGGAGCTTTGCTCTCGAGCGCCGCCGGAGCCAGGCGATGGCTGTTGCCGGGCCTCAGCTTGGCCAGGTCAACCCCGGCGGCCATCCTGATCTTCTCCACCAGCTCCTCCCGGACCTTGTCTATGTCTAAGGAGATGGAGCCGGACGGTTTGGTCACGAAGTCCACCGCTCCCAACTCCAGAGCCAGCAGGGTGGACTCGGCTCCCTCCTTGGCATGGGCCGAGAGCATCACCGTGGCCACCGGGGATTCGGTCATCAGCCGGGCCAGCGCCTGCAGGCCGTCCATCTTGGGCATCTCGATGTCCATGGTAACCACATCGGGGGACAATTGGCGGACCTGCTCGATGGCCTCCAGCCCGTTCTTGGCGGAACCCACCAGCTTAAGCCCCGGCGTAGCCTTGACAATATCGCCCACCATGTTGCGCATCAGGGCGGAGTCGTCAACCACCAGAACTTTTATGGTGCGGATGTCAGTCATAAAAATCTCTACTTGATCACCACCATCTTTTTGGTTGCCTTGAAATCACCGGATTCCAAGCGGTAGATATAAACACCATTGGCGGCTGTCCTTCCCGAATTATCCTTGCCGTTCCAGCTGGCGGAATAGATACCAGGCTGTTGCTGGCCGTCAATCAGGGTGTTTACCAACTGCCCCAGCGTATTGTAGACCTTCAAGCTGACGTTGCCGGGTTTGGCCAACTGGTAGCTGATCCTAGTCTGGCCGTTGAACGGATTGGGTGCGTTCTGTGCCATAGCGTAGACATAGGCAAGCGGCTTACCGCCCTCTTCCGCTAACTGCGCTCCGCCGGACTTCTTGGTGCCGCCCCTTCCTGTAGCCTTATCGTAAGCATAAAGCTCCCACTTGTCGCAGGTAACAATCTTGTCTTTTTTCAGGTTGACTATCTTGATTATACCCTCGCCGTCGTGGGTTACCGCATTGGGCAGGTCCTTCTCGAAGACAACCGACTTGCCGCTGGGAACCTTTACCGACCCCAGGGACACGTTATCCACCCATACCTGATAGATGTAATCTATCTTCCCAGGATATTCCTGGTAGAAGGTGAACTTCATGGTCTGTTTCTGGTCGCGGTCCAGGGTCGGCAGATAATACTCCAATGCCGTGCTGTCGTAATCAACCGTTATAATGCCAGTGGAAGCGATTGCATCGGTAGCCCCGTAAACAATATAACCGTCCCGTTCTATCAGATATATGGATGCTTCTTCGCCGCCCACATCGGTCGCGGCCTGCGCTGTTACCTGACCGGCCGCATCGCGGGCTATCAGCGAATACAGCGGCCCGGTTCCCTCGGTCCAGATGGTGGTCATCTTGTTGCCGTCAACATTCTGGCGGTAGGCTATCTGGGGGTAAACCGCCGGTTGGCTGGGGTTCTTGCTGTAATCAATGCTGGAAGTCCAAACATAATCGCTGTAATTGGCAAAATAAGCATTATATTGATCGGGATTAACAGCACTCTGCTCGCTCCAGGCCACATAATTGCCATCGAATACCGGATTCAACGAAGCGGTGGCCGGGCTGTTGTTGACATTCTCGACACCCTGCCAGTAGAAACTTTTAGTGATTGCATCAATGGTATTTTCCAACCTGGGATAACCCCAGTTGCCTTTGCGGTGTTGAATATCGTTGCCTTCCTGCCAGACTATATGCACGTCTCCGTAGAAAGACAGAGAAGGCTCGGCGGAAAACACCTCCGGGCTGTTGGTCAGGTTAATCTTGTTCTTCCATGCGCCAAGATACGGGTCATATCCCCGCCAATAAATCTCTCCCTCGTAATCCCAGGCGATATGAACCCCGCCCTTGGAATCCAGGCAGATGGTCGGGCTGGCCAGATTTGGATCCTGCCCGCCCCAGCTGCCTGAAGTGCTGTCCAAAACTGTCCAGGCATAGTCTGTCTGGCCGGCAGCCTTGAATCCATACAAAAGCTTCCAGTACCATACCCCGCTCTGGCCGCCGATGGCATATTGCGCATCCACCCGCTCTATGGCCAGGTGCGTTCCGGCGATGTTGATTGCCATTGATGGCGGGCTGACATAATGCGTCTGTTCCCAGGCTCCGATAGCCTCCAAAATGGTCGCTTCCGGTCCCCAGCCGTTGTTCACTCTCTTGGCGGATTTAAGAACCCATCCTGCACCTGGTGTTTCGGCCTTCCAGGTCATGGTGGTGTCTGTTCCGTAATAACCGACAACCGGCACCGGCTTAGTACCACCCGAGGCAAAGCCCGAAGAAGGCGTCCAGGTCAGGCCGTCGTCCCAGCTTTGCTGATATATAACCGAATCGCCGGAGGAGTAAACCAAATTCAAATAACCCTTACTGTCGTAAAGCAGGTGCTTGCCGTTATTATATGCGGTTGATAGTGCGGTATTTGAATTGGTAAGAGCTTTGGTATTGATGGTCACCTGGCCGCTCCAGGGGGCAATGTTGCCCGAACGATCCATTGCAGTTACCGAGAATATAAGTTGCTCACCAACCAAATTATCCGGCACCCGCCATTTCCACTGGTTGCGTTCTATGGGCGAGGAGTGGGAAACATAGTAGGCATCCGGCTCGTAACTGCCGGGGTCTATGCCGCTGAGCTTTGCACCAAACACGCCCACCGGTTCCGGACATACCCAGTAGCCGCCGAAATCGGCAGCGATGGATTTATTCCAATTAAGGGTAAATATGCTGTCGCCTATGTTGAAACCCCCGGTTGGCGCGGCAAGTGTGTCAGGAGCAAGATTGTCTTTGGCTATACCGGACATAACATTGCTTGGGCAGGAAGTATTGCCATCACTACTATTTCTTTGCACAATATAAAAAATGGGCTTATCAAATAATGGCACTGTTGTATCTACATATGTTGTACAAGCAATACCCACAGCGCGTCCACAAGGCACCCAGGGTCCATCAGGCGTCAAAGAGCGCAGAATAGAAGCTTCTGTTGTCGCTGGATACCATTTTATTTTTAATTGTGGTCGTGTCACAATTGATACATCCACAACATTATCAATCACAACTGGTTCAAGACTTGTGGAACCGAATCTCTCTGTCGCAAGTATCGGACCAAAATTTAAAACAGTCCCGTCTTTGCAGGTGGCTCGTACAGTAATATAAAATACACGCACCAAAGAATCAACTAGAACATGCCAACTATGGAAGCCCAAAGTGTATGTATAACCAGCAGGGTGTGACTCAAGATCAACACTTGTAGGCCTACCTATATCTTGTGCAATTAATCCTGATGTACATACCTCCCATTTACTGATGTTGTTTTCTTTTGTGGTTGTCCAAGTCACACAAATGGTATCGCCATTAGTGCCAGTTCTGTAGGAATTTATACCCGTTACTATCGCGGGTTCGTATCTGTGTAAAATTTGGTTTGCCCCCACTGCGCGACCATGATCAGAATTTGGCGGAAAATCCAAAGACTTCAGTGAAAGAGAGGTGAGTGATGCAGAAACCTTTTCAAATATAACAGTATCGTTTTGTATTTTACGCAAAGCGCCTACGTTACGGTATGTATTGCCGCAGGTGAAAATTTCATTGCTGGGCCCTACTGTCATGCCATAGTTCCAGTTGTCTTCGCCCAAAGGCGGCAATAAACTCCACACCCCGCTATAATAACCGGCCAGGCCACCACCCATGCCGGTATAGATGCCGCCACCGCTACCGGCCATTGACAGGTTTGCCACCGTAGTCCCCAGCGGAGTGTTGGTGCTAGGCGGCCAGTCGTAGCTTTGGCTGAAAACCCCGGAATTACGATCAGACCAACTTGCGCCCCCGTCGCCGGACTGTAAGAACGAACAGCTCTGGTCGCCGGCAACCCAGAGTGAATTAGGGTCCGATTCGTTCATCCACAGGCTGTTATACCATATGGTAAGCGAATCGGAGGTGCCTGTTGAAGGACGCGTGGGCGCCCATTGTTCTGTTATTGGATTCCATTTAAGAATATACCCATTACCGCAACTGATGTACCCAAGATAATCACTTCCATACAGATTAACCTTCACCTTCAAAAACGGCGTCAGGGCATTGGGGGTATATCGCAAACCTTGTATTGAGTCGGATGTGGTTTTTGACCAGCTACCGCCACCATCTGTAGTTCTTAAAATAACACCCTTGTATTTCCCCGGGTCTCCATTCTTATACCCCACTATCCAGCCGTTATCGGCATTGGCAAAGCACACCCCCTTAAAGTCCCAATTTACCTGTGGATCCAACGCTGGTATAGTCTTTGTAAACCATACCTGCTCGGTAGAGGTGGGATACAGTTTGCCGCTTCTTTGGTATACCTTGCCCGCATCGCCCACCGCCCAGCCGGTGCTGTCGTCAAGCATATGGACATCCCGGAATGTGCCCCCGAAATTGGTTCCATCCTTCACCCAGATGGGCTCGGCTAATGCTGTGCCTACAAGAAATAACAACCCCAATATTATTGTCAGCTTTTTCATTGTTTGGGTCCTTTCTTTATTTATTTGATTTACAGCCATTTTACCTGATCAAAGTCATCTTCTTTATCTTACTCTTGTCGTTTATGCGAAGTCTGTAGATATATACTCCATTGGAAACCGCATTGTTGTTGTTATCCCTGCCGTTCCAGGTTATTGACCCCTCCCTACCCTCCCCGATGCGGAGAGGGACAGAGTTGTCGTTGATAAGTGTTTTCACCAATTGCCCTGTAATATTATAAACCGAAAGATTTACCTGACCCGATTTTGCAATTTGATATTTGATAGTCGTTTGATGGCTGAATGGATTGGGTGCGTTCTGATAAATTTTGAATTCTGAATTCTGAATTTTGAATTCCGGCTCGCCGGTAACCCCCTCCGGCCCCGTGTATTTACATATAACCACCAGCCTATTTGTATCGGCATTGCTGCCAAACATTACTTCTTCCCTGCCGTCATTGTTCACGTCTCCGGCGTTGACAACTTTTACCCCAAGTTTATCACCGTACCACCTGCCTTTCATCCATCCGCTGACAACTGTATCCTGAATCAACTTGCTTGTCCAAGCCAATCCTTTTCCCCACCCTATTTCGCTTGAGCCACAAATTAAATCGCTCCTCAACCCAGAATCTATTTTACTTGAAGCGAACATGCTGCCCAGCCCGCTAAATGTATCCGCACCCACAACCGTCATATCGGCTATTGTATCCATGCCCAACCCTCCGTAGAAAAGTATCCCTTTCCCATTATGGAGCGTTGATAAATAACCACCGGGATAGTAGTAGCTGCCAAACCATAATCGTCCATTCCCATTAGTGTCATTTGCTATACTGCCGGCGAATTCCCCCCAATATTGCTGTGAGCCTTCGCCATCTTTCCACCAATCGGGGATGGTATCCATTGCCGGGCCGCCATGAAACAGATATATCCGCCCCCGGCTGTCTACATTGTTTGTTGCAGCGCCTACTAATAGATCTTGTATGCCGTCGCCATTGACATCGCCACCTGCGTCCAAGCTTGATCCAAATTGTTCCAAATCCTTCCCCCTTATCACTAACCACGGTATGGTATCAAAAACCGCAGAGCCAAGGTATATGTTTACATGACCGTTGCCTGACATATTCCAAAAATCACCTACAATAAGGTCGGTGGTGTCGTCCCCGTTAAGGTCGCCGGTGGCAAGACTGGTAGCGCCTTCGTAGAGCCGCCCTAAAAAGCGCAGATCGTAAGCAGTGTTTGGCCAGCCTACCTTTCCATAATAAACATATACTTTTCCGGCTGCCTCAAGTATCACGTCGCTGCATCCGTCGCCGTTTATATCCCCGCCGCATAAAGCCAAACCGGTGCCGGGTCCGGCCGTCGCATCGCCGGTTATCCATTCAGGGATAGTATCAAATGCCGGACTCCCGCCGAATAAATACACCCTTGCCCCCAATGTGCTGCTGTAACCAACAATGCCTGCGTCATCATAGCCATCCCCGTTAACATCGCCCAGTCCGGCTATGGCCGCGCCCCAAGATGATACGCTGGTGTCCGGCGTGCCCCGCTGGAAGATGATCTCAAGGTTATAGGTGGTTTGGGCGGGGCTTAGGCCATAGGTCAGTGTTACCAGATTTATGAGAAATATTACTCTTCTCATTTTTTACAGCTCCTTTAGCCCGGCCCGGAAGGAATGCACCACCACCGTGCCCGATGAGGTCAGAAACTCCACCGACCGGCCGTAGTCGGCCCCGGTGTCCTCGGCCACGATGGGGATCCCGTAATTGTTCAGCTCCTGCTTGGCCTGCAGGGTATTCCTCTGCCCGATGTTGCTGTAGCTGGTCTTCCCCGAGTTGAGCAGTTTGGAGAACATATTGGCCCCGCCCACCAGCTTGCTGACCATTCGTATCCTTGAGCAGCCCATCCCCTCCAGGGCCAGGATCAGCTCCTTGAGGGCGGTGGTAACGAACTTGGCCGGATTGCTCTGGTTGCGGGCCAGATCGGGATCGGGAAGCATCACATGGGCCAGGCCGCCTATCTTCATCTGGGGATCGTAGATGGTGATGGCCAGGCAGGAGCCCAGGCCGTGAGTGGTTATTATCGCCGGGCTCTTGGCTACCTTGTAATCGGCGATTTTTACTATCAGCTGGTCGGACAAACTTCACCCCTTTTCATATTACTCGGAGCACATATTAGTGAACATTTCTTTTAACTAACGTATTACATTGGTTCATGATGTCATACCTGCGAAAGCAGGTATCCAGAGGTTACCTATGGATTCCCGCCGGAGTTTATCCCGCACATGATGCGGGGCGGGAATGACACAAACACTCTATCAAACATTTATCGCTGATAATGATATGTCTACTATTATCCGCACCTATTAGTAAGTAAGAAAATTATTTTACGGCCCGGTATATTCTTTCCTTGATATCGAACGAGACGAAGGTGTCCTTCATCTGCCCGAACATGTTCTCCACCTTGCCCAGCACCAGAAAACCGTCGGCCCGGAGGGCCTTGGCGAACTTATAGAAGATATCCTCCTGGGTCTGCCGGGAAAAATATATCAGCACGTTGCGGCAGAATATCAGGTCCAACTCGCTGTAGGGATACCGGGAGAATAGATCCAGTTTTTCAAACTGCACCATATCCTTTATCTGGGAGGAGATATGATACTTGTCGTCCCGGGCCTCGAAATATTTTCCGATCAGATTCTGGGGGATCTCATCCATGCTGGATCGGGGATAGATCCCGGCCTTAGCCTTTCCCAGTATCTGGAGGTCGATGTCCGTGGCGTAGATGTTACAATCCTTTACCAGCCCCCGGGCCTGGGAGAATTCGCGCCACATGATGGCCAGCGAATAGGGCTCCTCGCCGGAGGAACATCCCGCGCTCCATATCTGGACCGGGCAATTTTTGCTCTCCTCCAGGATTATCGGCAGGACCCTGTCAAAGACCGTCAGATAGGTCTCGGCATTGCGATAGAATTTGGTTACGTTGATGGTCAGGGTATCCAGCAGTTTGGTGTATTCGCCGGGATCATCCTTCAGTTTCTGCTGATATTCCTCATAGCTGCTCACCTGGCAGGACCTCATCCTGACCGCCAGCCTTCTTTTGAGAGGCCGTTCCTTGTACTGCCGGATATCGAACCCGCTGTCGGCCAGTATTTTATTGGCCAGAGCCAGCAGCTCCGGATCGGTTATATTACTTGGCGAAAGCATTCTTATCCATCAGGGCCAGGTTTCGCTTTACCATCTGGTTATCGGGATCCGCCTCCAGGGTCTTCCTCCACCATTTCCCCGCCAGGTCCTTCTGGCCCTGTTTAAGATAAAGGTTTCCCAGCCGGGCCATATCCTGGGGATCCAACATGTCAAGCTCGGCCATCCGGCTGAGCGTTTCGATGGATTGCGCTATCATGCCGTTCTTATAATACAGCTCCAGCAGATTGCGCAGTATCTTCCGGTCATCGGACCGGGCCTTAAGCGCCGCGTTGTAGTACCTCTCGGCCTCCTCGTCCTGCCCCTTGGCCTGCATCAGGGCGCCCAGATTGTTCTGCAGGACGTGATTGGGTTTATTGCTGTTTTCTATGGAACTCCACAGCTTGTACGCCTGTTCGGGGTCGTGGTTCCTCAGGGCTATCAACCCCGCCAGGAAAGTTGCCAACAGGGGCTTGTCGGTTGCCGGATCGATCCGGTTCAGCTGTTCCTGGGCGGAATCGTTTTCATCGTCCCCGCAGAACAGGCAGGCCAGGTTGATCCGGGGCATCGCCTTCTCGGGCGAAAGCTCGACGGCCTTGCGGTACTGCCTGGCGGCATCCTCCCGCTCACCCATCATTTCCAGGCTCAAACCCAGGTTGTTATAGGCCGCAGCTTTTTTAGGCTCCACCGCTATGGCCTCCAGGAATTCGGTGGCCGCTTCGGCGTACTCCGCTTTCCGGAAATGGATCAGCCCCAGGTAGAACCGGGCCTCGTAATGGTCCGGCCTGATCTCGATGATCCGGCGGTATTCCCTGGTGGCCTCGTCGTACATCTGGGTACGGTAGAAGGCCATTCCCAGGTTGCCGTGGTCGTCGATGATATTAAGATTCCAGGAGGCGGCCTGCTTGCTTTTCTCGGATCCCCGCTTGGCCAGACCGGCCAGCAGAAGCCCGTAGACTATCTTGGAGGTCAGGAACTCGCCCAGGGCCGATGTTTCCATGATCTCGGCCAGCGAGCGGTATCCGTCGATCAACGACAGTACCTGCTTCTCCTCGCTGTTGAGATTCAGCTCCTCCTGTTTGGCCAGGTCCATCATCACCCGCTCCAGCACGGTCTGGGGGGTGGGCAGTTTCTTCTCCAGGGTCCGCCATTCGTCGACCCGCCTAGCCTCCTCCAGCAGCAGGTTTATGGCGTCCAGGGAGACCAGGATAGTCTCCCCCTCGGGCAGGGAATCCGGCTCGAAGAAAAACTCCCCGTCAATCCACCGCAGCAGGTAGAAGATGGTGTCCTCGATCTGGCCCGAGATGTCGGCCTCGATGTCCGGCTGTTTGATCAGGCCCATCTCCAGCAGAATACCGCCCAGCCGCCGGGTTCCGCCCTCCTGCTGCTGCAGATCCAAAGCATCTTGCAGGTTCCGGGAGGTTATCAGGCCCCGGGAAAAAAGCCTGTCGCCCAGACGGTCCGGCCGGTTCAGCAGGTTGGCAAAACAGATCTTGCCCTCATTGAAAAAGACGCTGCCAAAATTGCTGCCGTCGGTGACTTTCAGGCAGCCGGTCTTGCGCCCCACCGCCAGTAGCTGCAGGACGTCGGGCAGGCTTACTTCTTTGAATGATCCTTTTATCGCCATAGCTTACGACGCTTTGTATAGATTGCAGTATTCATTTGCTAAATATCTTCCATCAGCCGCTCCACCAGGAACGGCCAGGTCTCTTCAATGATCCCCAGATGGGCCGGGACCGGCTCCGCCTTTCCCTTCTCGCCTTCATCCTCCTGGCTGAGAGAGGCGACCTTGGTAAGGGCCGGCTTCTCCCCGGCCGGCAAAGCCGGCAGAGGCTGGGGCAGGACGGCTTCGGGGCGCGGCTCCGGTTTTTTAGCGGATGGAGCAGCCTCCGGAGCAGTCGTTGGGGAGCTTAATTTCTGGGACAGCGATCTTATCGCCATCTCCAGATCGTCGGCCTTGTCGGGATCGAACATCAGGTTTTCGATCTTCTCCATCTGCTCCGGGGTGGCTTTTGCCGACAGCGGACCGAATTCCTGCTGCAGATTGATCAGCTTCTCGATGTTGCTGGTATACTCTTGGTAAGCTTCGGTAACGATGGATATGTCCTGCTCCAATATCTTCTCGATATTGAAGGTATTGAAACCCTTCATTTTCCAGATGAACAGCCTCTCCTTGTATCCCTGGCGCAGCTGGTCGGCGCCCTGCTGCTCGTCGATCAGGGCGGTGACCTTGTGATCCAGTCCGGATATGAAATCGCCGAACTCGCCGACCGGGTTATCACCGGCAGGCGGCTGGGGCAGAACCAAGGAATCGGGTTCCGCCTGGGCCGGAGGGGATTGCAGTGGAGGCAGGGCCTCGTCCACCACCGCCTTGGTCAGCGGCCCTTCGGACAACGAGGCATACAACAGCACCTTGTTGAGGGCCCCCTCCAGCTCCCTGATGTTGGAGGGAACCCGGGAAGCTATGATCAGGGCGATCTCGTCCGACAGAACTGCGCCCCGGTCGCGACTCTTGCGGGAGATGATCAGGCTCTTCTCGTTGACGTCCACTTCTTTCAGCCCGATGATCAGCCCGCCCAGCAGGCGGGAGAGAAGTTTCTCATCAATGCTCTCTATCTTCTGGGGCGTGATATCGGTGGTGGCGATTATCTGGCGGCCGGAGCCCACCATCCGGTCGAACAGGGGAAGCAGGCGGATCTGCATCTTCCTGTCCGCCAGCCCCAGATGAAGATCGTCAAAAAGCAACAGGTCCGATTTCTCGGCAGCGACCAGGTCCTCCAGCGACATTTGGCTGCCGTTAAGGAAAACCAGGTTCCAGTCTGGTTGAGCCAGGGCCACCGCATTGCCGATGGCCTGCATCAGATGGGTCTTGCCCAGCCCCACCCCGCCGTAGATCAGCAGAGGATTATATACGTTGCCGGGATCCTCGGCCACTTTGCGGGCGGCGGCAAAGGCCAGCCGGTTGCTGGGTCCGGTAATGAAATTATCGAACTGATAAACGCTCTTTAATATGTGGGGCGTCCCTTCGGTCATTCGGTTTCCTTATTTATCTTCGGTATTTGGCGCTGAGCGACTGCAGCACCAGGGCGGAGACGGCCTTGAGGGTGTCAAACACCCCGGCGCCGGTGGTGGCCACCGCTTCGTAATGGGGAACCTTCCTTAAGTTCAGGGCGTGGTCCATTTCGGGCACCGGAACTATGTTGGGCATATCCCTTTTATTGTACTGCATGACCATGGGCACTTTATTGATGTCCATTCCCAGTATGCCCAGGTTGTCCCGCAGGTTGGCCAGGCTTTCCATGTTCTCCTGCCACAGGTCCACCTGGGAGTCGGCCACGAACACTATCCCGTCGGCCCCCTGCAGCACCAGCTTCCGGGTGGAATTGTAGAACACCTGACCGGGAACGGTGTACAGCTGGACCCTGGTCTTGTACCCGGCGATGTCCCCCAGCTCCAGCGGCAGAAAGTCGAAGAACAATGTCCGGTCCTTCTCGGTGGCCAGGCTGACCATGGAACTGCGCTTGACGTCCGGGATCTTGCTGTAGATGTACTGCAGGTTGGTGGTCTTACCGCAGCGCCCCGGACCGTAATAGACGATCTTACAGGTGATCTCTTTTGATGAATAGTTTATTAACGACATTTAGGATGAATAATATTTCTTGTTTATTTTAGAATGATGATCACGGTAAAGATCGGGACAAGTTTCTTCCGGTGTTTTCCCAGGTTTGGCGCCTTGAGCGGTTGGTTCCCCTAGTTTCTTCGTTTTCCGCGTCTCCGCGGTTAGCAATCCCGGACTATGAGAACAGCTTGGATAGGGCATCCTCCACCGCCTGGTTGAAATCTGGCAGAGCCTCCTCCTGGGAACCGGGCTCGCCCGGGGCGGCTGAAGGCTCCCTCCCCATATTTTCCGAAAGATCCCTGGCCGCCTGGTCGGTATCGGACACGACGGCCCTGGCCAGCACCGGGGACAGCTCCCGCTCGGCCTCGCCGGCGGCGTGCCGGATCATGCCCACCACGGTGGATTTATCGAATATGGTGGCCAGGATGAACTGGTCGGCTATCAGGCAGAAATACACGTTCCAGGTCTTGCCCTCCTGGAACATTACCTTGAACTTTTCCTCGGCCACTATTTTGGCCAGGGCCTGGGTGGAGGTGAAGATCCCGCCGATCAGGGCGGCGATGGACTGGACGTTAAAATTGGAGGTGAACCCGGCCAGGCTTATCAGATGGCCGCTCTTGGACAGCAACAGGGCGCAGCTGGCCCGGCTGTCCTTGATGTAGCGGCCCATGGAGACCTCCACCGCTTGGTTGATCTCCTCCGACAGGACGTACTGAATGTTGGTCATAGCATATCCATCAAGTGTTCCAGGCTGGCTTTCATTTTTATGGACACCAGGCCGATATTGGCCCCGGCCTCGGTGATCACGATCAGGATGCAGTGCTGGGCGCACAGGAAGATGATATTGCCCTCGCTGGCCAGGAGCTGCACCCCGTAGATCTGCTCTTCCTTGCCCTGGGCCAGCGATTTGACCACCTGGTTGAAGATGGAGGCCACCATGGCGCTGATGGTCCGCTCCTCCAGGCCGGACATGATGTTGGAGGCTATCACCAGCCCCTCCTTGTCTATCACCAGGCTGCCCCTGACCCCGGGGATATCGTTTATCTGGTTGAGTATGTTTTTCATTTTATGATCAAAGTCTGTTTCAATTTTTTGGTTCTGACAAAATATAATATGCAGCTGTTGATGTTACGGGAGACAGTGCAAAAGTAATCAAGGTTGCATCCATATCATATTTATTTTTATCTGAAAATAATGCGGTTACACCAGCTACTGTTAATGCAGGCAATATAGTACCTGCCAAAGCGGTCATATATTTACCTTTCCTGTATTTCCTGCCAGAAAAATATGAACCGGCACTAATGCCGACTATAGCCCCTGGAGTGCCACCAATTAAAATCCCCATTAAGGATGGAGAACCACTAATACCACCATCCGCCGCTCCTGAACTGAATGGTATTGATGCTATACCATAGCCGACCAATAAGCCGCAAGTACCCCATAAAGCACTGCTGATTGTGGTTTTAATTACAGAAGAAGTTTTTACACCCCCTTTGTTAAAGAAGCATGCACTTTCTTTATTTAAAACAATACTTGTATCATCCACGCTGGCCCGTGTTGTATCGGCTTGGGCATACTGCTGACATAACAATTGCCCATTGCTTAGTGTGTTTACCTTTTGCCCAAAGGCCGTAAAAGGTATACTAAGCATAATGCTTAATACTGTGCACTGACCCCATAATCGTTTTTTCAGGGGTCTCTCCTTATAAATTCTTTATCCGCTCGATGGCCCGCTTGACATTCACCGCCACCAAGCCGGTCTTGGCCGAGCTCTCGGCGGTCACCATCAGCACCTGTCCGCCCACCCGGTTGAGGAATATCTTTTCGTTCCTGGTGTCTATCACCACCCGTTCCAGCTCGCCCAGTTTTACCTTCTGCATGACCTGTGTGGCGGTGGAGAACACCAGCGATGACAGGGCCCCTGAGGATTCCTCGTCGACCCCGGCGGACTGCGGAGCGAAGGCGCTGGCCACCGGATAGCCGGACTCGTCCACCAGCAGGCTGGCAAAGACCTGGGGGGTCTGGATTATCTCGTTGAGGATCCGCCCGTAAGCGTTCATGGTTTTGGGATCGGCCTCAGCCGGCGGCTTAGCAGTTTTATCCGGAGCCGCCTCAACCGAAGTCTCTTCAGGACCGATCTCGACAGCAGGTTCCGGCGGCACGAATTCCATCTTGGGTTTTTCGGTCGCCTCGGCGGCCAGGGCCATCATAGCCTGGGCTCCCTTGTGAAAATCGGCCGGATCGGCCAGGGCCGGCTCCGCAGGGTTGGCCGCTTCCGAAATGTTTTCCGGAGCCCTCGGCTCCTCTATCACGGGAATTTCTATCTCGATCTTTTCGGGTGGGATCGGGGCTTCCTCCGTCCGGGTAACCGCGGTCTCCGGGGGTTCGGATTCGCCGGGTTTGTCCAGCTCTGCCAGAACCTTTTTGGCCAGGGAATTCTCCGGCCGGACCGAAAGGATCTTGGTCAGCTCGGTCCGGGCCTTCTCGGTATCGTTTATCCCCTTGTAGCACTGGGCCAGCACCAACCGGCCCTCGATATTATCGGGATGCGATTCCAGTCCGGTCAGGCAGATGTTGATGGCCTCCTGATACAGGCCGTTCTCGCGATAGAAATCGGCCAGGGAGCCGAACAGCAGCGACGAGGGATCGTCGACCACCTGATCCGAGAAATTTTTAACGCTGTCCGAAGACATATCTGATGACATATTTCACCGTATATTTTTTCATGCTCATTAAATCTTACAACAATTATTTTACAAGATGTCCCTGTTTAATGGTAAAGCGTTATTTAAAAACTTTCTTTGATTATTCACCTTTGCCTTTTTCCAAATACATCATCGTTGGTATAAAAGATTTTCTAATTACACCTTCAGAATTTATTTCGTGCCTTCTTATCCTTACACCTTGTTGGTTTACTAAGTCGTGGCCCTCTGCTAAAAAGTGACGGATAAACGCACGTTCAAGCGTAATCAATACATTTTTCAATTTCTGTCCCGGGCGCAAATTCGGTTGACCAATTATTATAACTCGCTTGCCGTTTTTTGCATTTTCAAGATGCCTCATCAATTTTAAATTATTCAGATGCCCATGGATACGACCTTGTAAATTATTTGTTTTACCGACGTATAAGGCCTCATATGACTTGCCCCAATGTCGGGCAAATATATAAATGCCCGGCTTATCCGGCAATTTATCTAAATTAAGCGTATATATCAAACTTTCGTTTGTAACATGCCTTAAGTAAACTGGTTTTTCCCAAATGATATCAAGCTTCATAAAAATCTCCGCTTAAAAGCACTTTACTTTTTCTTACTCACAGTGATCTTTATTATCCGGTTGATGCTCCCAAGCGTTTTTTCATCCGCTTTGTTCAAATCCTTCATTATGTGAGCCATTATTATTTCCCGCTCGGTGGCCTTGGGCGGTGCGCCCTTTTTACCGCTTTCCATCTCCGAATTTTTAGGAAACAGATCGCGCAACGAAAAATTGAGCGCGGCAGCCACTTTCTCCAAGGTCCTTACGGTGGGATTCACCCGGGATTGCTCCAAAAAACCGATATAGCGGTAATCGTAACCGGCCTTCTTCCCCAATTTCTCCTGGGTGAGCCCCTGGGCCTTGCGTATTTTTTTGATATTGCCGCCTATCAACTTTATCAAAGCATCCATGTTCTTACCCCTTTTATATTATTTTTACGGATCTTCAATTTTACCATTACCGATAGCAATGCCTATTCCCCGGCTATCGGCAACCTTCTTTCCTTCAGTTTTTTCATCCTCTCCAGCCAGGCTTTCACCTCGGGGCTCAGTTCCGGGGCGGGCTCCGCCGGTTTATCGAAGCCGGCCATGGTCTGCCGTCCGTCGGCGATAGCGGCTTTCTCCTCCAGGCCCTCGGCCCATTTCACCGCCAGGTCCACCAGCTCCCGGATCTTCCCGGCCCTTTTATCCTCATGCGAAAATGACAGAAACCTCTCCCATCTCTCCACCGCCAGCTCCAGCCGCCCGATCTTGGCATAGGCAAATCCCAGGCAGTAATTGATCTCCGGATTGTCGTCCCGCCCCTGACTGGCCAGCTTGTATTCCATGATGGCCTCGTCGAAGGATTCGGTCTTGAAATAGGCCTCGGCCAGATAGAGATGGGCCAGCGGCGAATCAGGATCCTTCTGCAGGATGTCGGAGAATGCCTCAATGGCCTTCTCCAGTTGGTCTTTCTTGATCAGCTCCAGGCCCGCTTTTACCGGATCCATCACCTGCTCCTGAACGTCCAGCGACAGCGGACCTTTCAGGGCGGTGGCTTTCACCAAGCCGGTGGCGCACAGGCCGTAGATGACCTTGGCGATTTCGAACTCACGCCCCCCCACCGAGGCTATTACCTGGCGGGCCGTCTTCTGGCCGTCAATATTGGCCAGGATCAGCCACTCCTCGGGCCTCAGGTCCAGCCGGGCCGAGGTCAGGTCGCTGCCCGGAGACAGGGTCAGCACCATGTCCAGGTCGGGCAGCTTGGACTGGATCTTGGACCACTCGTCCAGCCGGCGGGAGACCTCCATGATCACGTTCTCGGTGATCTGCACGGAACCCAGGTCGGGGTCGGAGACCAGCTCCATATCCTCGAACCGGAAGTAGCCCTCCTGCCAGCCCATGATGGTGGAGACCGTCTCCTCCACTTGGGTCTTCAGCATGCCGACCACCGCGTTCTTGGTGGCAAAGCCGCGCACCACCGCCAAAGCGCCGATCTTCTTCTTTTGCTTGGCGCTGGCCTGCTCCTTGAGCAGGATGTCCAGCTGGTCCTTGCTGAGCTTGCCGGATGATAGCATCATCTGCCCCAGCTTCTCCTGCCCCTGCTGCAATGTGCTGCGGATAATGTTCCCGGAGACGAAGAACACCTGCCCCACGTTCCGGGTGCAGTCCAGGGTCAGCACCCCGGATTTGCGGGACATTGATAGCAGCTGGAACAGGTCCATCAGGCTGAGTTCTTTTATGGGGCCTTCTATCGCCATTTTTTAAAATAAAAAATTAAAATTTAAAAATAAAATATTTATGGACTGCTGGTATAAACAAGCTCCTTTGAAGATATTTTCCCTGGTTTTGGTTTTTTATATTTTCTTTCTGATCTTATTTGCCAAGTCAGAGGCCTCCTCGCGATGACCAAAACTCCGATATTCCAAATTCTAAATTCTGAATTCCCGGATCACCTTCCCCCGGCCACCTGCTCCCATTGCATTGCAGTTTCGATGGCCTTCCCGGCCAGGGCCTTCAGGGCCTCATCTTTTGTAAAGGAGATGGCTTTCTGCCAGGCCTCCACCGCATCCCGGGTCTTACCCCGCTGAGCCAGCAATCTGCCCCACAGCATATACAGCTCCGGTTGGTCGCCGTGGCTCTTCATCAACTCCCGACAGAGATCGTAGGCCTTGTCTGGGTTGCCGGCCTTGACCGCCAGCTGGGCCAACCCCAGCTTGGCGGCGAATGAATCGGGGACGATCTTGACCGATAGGGCATATTCCACCGCGGCCTTGTCCAGCATGTCTAGCTTGACGTAGGCCGCGCCCAGTGCCAGGTGCGATTCCAAATGGGCCGGATTGTTGGTCACCGCTTTCTTAAACTCCTCCACCGCCTGCTCCAGCTTGTCCTGCGAGATATACAGCTGGGCCAGTTTGTAATATCCCTGGGGCAGTTTGGGGTTCAGCTTTATCACCTGGCGGTAGGCCATGATGGCCTCCTCGGGCTCGTTCTGCACCGCGAAGATCTGTCCCAGCCCCAGGAAAAGCGAGATGTCGGAGGGGTTGATCTTCAGAGCATTTTCGTAGCAGGCCCTGGCCTCCTGGTAGTTGCAGCGTTCCAGATATATCCGGCCCAGTTCGGACAACAACTCCACGTCCTCCGGCCTGGCGCCTATCTCCTCGCGCAGGATGGCAATGGCGTTGTCGCTGTCGCCCTGCATCAGATGGGCCTTGGCCAGCCCGATCTTGAAATCCTTCTGCTCCGGGTTCAACTTGGCCAGCACCCCGTATCTGACGATGGCCTCGGCCCCCTGCTCCTCGTCCAGCGCCAGACGGGCCAGGCTCTCCAGGGCCAGCTGGTTCTGGGGCTGCTGCTCCAGTATGGCTTTGGCCTTCTTCTTCAGCTCGCCGCTTTTGCCCTCGGCCCGGAATTTTTTCAGGCTTTCGATGTCAGACTCCAAAGTCGCCTCGTCCCATTTGCTGGCCTTGGCCCGGATAGAGGCCTCCTCCAGCACCCCGCCGAAGATATCCTGGGCCACGGTGGTGCCCTGCTCCTGGCCGGACCCCTGCCATCCGTCCAGGATCAGCAGCTCCGGATCGTCCACATAGAAGTCGATGCCCAGCTTGAACGAGCCGCCGGTATAGTATGATTTGAGCTCCATGGCCCGCTTGGTGGCGGCCAGCGATTCCTGGTATTTCTCCTGGGCCGCCAGGGCGAATCCCAGGTTATAATAGGCCTCGGCAAAATCCGAATCCAGCTTGATGCAATGCTCGAACTGGGCCAGGGCCTCGGTATACGATTTCTGTTTAAGGTAAAGCAGGCCGATGTTGTTGTGGGCCAGGGCCGAATCCTGGTTCAGCTTGAGCACCTCCTGATATTCGGACATGGCCTGCTCGTCCCGGCCCTGCTTGGAATACAGCAGCCCCAGGTTGAAATGAGCATCGCCGTACTGTGGCATCCTGGCCACCGCTTTCTGGAAGGTCTCCTCCGCCAGCTGCTGCTGTTCCTGGTAGACATAGGCGATCCCCAGGTTGTTGAAGCTGACCACATAGCCGGAATCGGAATCCAGGGCCCGCTGGTACCACTTGACCGCTTCGGCCGAAGCTCCCATCCGGTGATAGGCCAGGCCGGTATCGTTATACAGCTTGGCATTGTCGGGATCGAACTCCAGGGCTTTTTTGTAGGACTCGATGGCTTTCTGGTTCTGGCCCATGAACAGGTATATCTCGCCCACCTCCTTGTGGACGATCCGATTTTCGCCCTCTAAGGAGAGGGCCAGCTCGAACTCCTTGAGGGCCTGCTTGAAAAGCCCCTTGCGCCGGAAGCCCACCCCCAGATTGTAATGGGTCATGAATCCGTCCGGGGCCACCTGCACCTGGTTCTCCGAATGACGCTTGATCTCGGTCAGCAGGTCCTGGCTGTAATAATCGATGCCCAGATTCACCTGGGCCTTGGAATAATTGGGATTTAAAGCGATGGCCTGGCGGGATTCCTCGATGGCCTTCTCCAGCAGGCCCTTCTCGCCGTAGGTGAAGCCCAGCAGGAAATGGGCCTCCGAGCCGCCGGGGTTGATCTTTATGGCAGACTCCAGCTGGTTTATGGACTGGTCCAGCAGGCCCAGATTGTAATAGATCTCCCCCAACGCGGTATGGATGACGTATGAACCGGCGTCCAGCTTCAGGGCCTGCTGGTAGATATCCACCGCCTCGTTGAACTGCCCCTGCTGTTTCAGGGTCAGGCCCAGGTAGAGGTAGGCCAGCATGTCGCCGGGCTTAAGCTCCACCGCCTTCTGATAGTTGGCGATGGCCGACTTGTATTGCCCGGTATTGCGCAGGGCCTCGGCCAGCCGGAAGTAGGCGTTGGCGTCGGGGCTTTTCTTCAAAGCCTCCTCGGCCTGCTGTATCTCGTCCCCATAATAGCCGCTCTTGCGGTAGACCACCTCCAGATTGCTCCTGGCCAGCACGTTCTGGGGGTCGATCTCCAGGGCCATCTGCAGCACTTCCACCGCCTCGGCATACATGCCCTTGTTGAAATAGACCACCCCCAGGTTGTTGTGGGCCGAAGCGTCACCGGCGTCTATCCGACTTCGGAAGCCCCGCAGTATCTTCTGCTCATCGGGGCTGACCGGGGAGATGTTTTTTTCTTCAGCGTGTTCCATTTTATAAAATCCGGATCCTCATGAGAATTTATGTTTACCCCAGATGGATGGCTTTAAGTATCACCCCCAGCGAGTCGGGATCCGGCAGCAGCAGGAAATATCCGTGCAGCACGGCGTTTTTCTCCACAAAGCGGAATTCGGTCTCGATGCACACCACCAGATCCTTGTCGTTGCCGAAATCCAGCGACACCGCGTCCAGCACCGCCGAGGCCATGTCCACGGTCATACTGGGCACTGAGGGGACCATCACCAGGCCCAGCAGGTCGCCCAGGGCGTTCATATAGGCGCAGGTCAGGACGTTGGAAACCTCCTTGAGAGCCGATTCCTCCAGCTCCCCGATCACGGTGGTGCTGCCCACCGGCTTTCTCAGCAGACAGTCGGTCAGATGCCAGGCCGCCTCCTGGGGAAACATCAGCAGGGTCCGGCCGGTCATGTCGCCCAGGAAATAGATCAATACCCCGGCCACCACCTCGTTGGGTTTGGCGGCCAGGTTGAATATCTCCTCGATGGGATTGATCCTGATCACCGGCACGTTCACCAGCACTTTCTCGTTGGTCAGCTCCGACAGGGCGGTGGCCGCATGACAGGCCCCGATGTTGGCTACCTCTTTCAGGGCATCCAGCTGTATCTCTCCAAGTTCATTAAGTTCCATTTTTCTACCCTCTCTATATCGCCTGATGTATTTATTTAGATTTTTATCAAATCGCTATGTTGTTGAGATCCAGGATCAGCATGGGGTGGCCCTCCCGGCCGATGGTGGCCCCGCTGAAGGTCTTGATCCCTTTGACAAAACGGGACAGCGGCTTGACCACGATCTCCTGCTGGCCGATCATGGTGTCGAACAGCAACGCCAGCTCCGAACCCTGGCGATCCACGATCAGGGCCGGCCCTTCGCCGATGTCGGTCTCCGGGGAAAGCCCGATGACGCTGGCCAGCCGCACCACCGGGATCACCCGGTTCCGGAACTGCAGCAGCCTCTTGCCATGCAGTGTTTTCAGTGCCTTCTGTTTGATATTGGTGATCTCCTTGACCTGGGTGATGGGGACCGCGTAGGTCTGGTCACCGGCCGAGATCAGCAGGGTCCGGATGATGGCCAGGCTTAAAGGGACGGTGATGCTAAAAACAGATCCCTGGCCGGGCCGGCTCTCCATGGCGAAGCTGCCGCCCATCTCCTCTATCCGGCGCTTGACCACATCCAGCCCCACCCCGCGCCCCGACAGCTCGCTGACCTTGTCGGCGGTGGAGAAGCCCGGCAGCAGCAGGTATTCATACAGCTGCTGGTCGGTCAATTCCGCGGCCCGGCCGGCCGTCAGATATCCGTTGTCTATCACCTTGCGGCGGATCCGTTCCAGGTCGAACCCCTTACCATCGTCGACCACCTTGATCAGGACCTGGTCCTTCTGTTTCTGGGCGGTCAGGGTTATCGAGCCCACCTGGGACTTGCCGGCCTGCTTGCGCTGGTGCGGCAGCTCTATGCCGTGGTCCACCGCGTTCCTCAGCAGATGGATTACCGGCTCGGAAAGCATCTGCAGAATGGCGCGGTCCATCTCCAGCTCCCGGCCCTCCACGGTGAAATCGATCTCCTTGCCCAGCCCCTTGGCGGCATCCCGCACCACCCGGGGGAAACGGTCCAGCACCTCGGACATCGGCACCAACCGGGCGGTCAGCACCTCCTGCTGGAGATCAGAGGCAATCTGGGCGATCTTGTCAACCCCGTCCTGGATGGCCGGGTCTCCGTTCTGGACGGCCAGCTGTTTCAATCTCTCGCGCCACACCACCAATTCGCCCACCAGGTTCATCAGGCTGTCCAGCCGGGCCACGCTGACCTTGACATCCTTGGCTTTCTCCTGGGCCAGCTGGACAAAGGCGCCGATGGTCTTTCTCTCCAGGGCTTCCTCGGCGCTCTCCTCGCGCACCTCTTCGATCTGAATATCCTCGACATCGGCGCAGGAGATATCGTTCCTTAACTCCTCCTGATCTTCTTGGTCGGTGACCAGGAAGATGGTAAAGCCGCGGTCGAATTTTTCCGATTCCAGGTCATGCCTCTCCGGCACGGTGTAGGCCACCCGGCCGATCCTCTCCAGGGTATGCAGGATCAAAAAGGCCCTGGCCGATTTCAGGGAGACATCCTGTTCCAGCAATATCCGGATCTTAAAGACATGGGAGTTGTCGGTTTTAAGAGGGTTGATCCTTTTAAAGTCGCTGCCCCCGTTGGAGGACACCTTGACCGGCTCTGTCTCCTGGGTAACGGCTGTCAATCCCTCAATCTGGCCCACCAGTTCCCGGCACCGCTGGTTGAGGCTCTCGTCCGGCTGTTTCCCGGCCGCCACCAATCCCACCGCCTCTTCCAGAAAATCCAATACCAAAAAGATCAGGTCGATCTCCTCCGAGGCGGCCGCCGTCTGGCGGCGGCGCATCTTATCCAGCAGGTCCTCGCCCTTGTGGGTAAGATCGGCGATGAAATCCAGGCCGATGGAGGCCGCCATGCCCTTGATGGTGTGCATGGACCGGAATATCTCATCCAGCTGGGAGCTCTCGTCGGGCTTCTTCTCCAAGGCCAATAGCGCCTGGTTCAGACTGACCAGGTGTTCTCTGGTCTCCGAAACGAACAGGTTTATGTATTTTGCGGTATCCATAGAATACCTATATCCCCCGGGTCCTCCGCTGACGGCGGAAGCTCCGGGATATCAGGTTATCCTGATGCTCAATGCGGTTATTTCAGCGCCCGCTGGGCCGCTTCCAGAACCCGCGAGGGCTGGAAGGGTTTGACCACGAAATCCCTGGCCCCGGCCTGGATGGCTTCCACCACCAAAGCCTGCTGGCCCATGGCGCTGCACATCAGGATCCGGGCATTGGGATCTAGCTGCATGATGGCTTTGACCGCCTCGATGCCGCCCATATCGGGCATGATGATGTCCATGATCACCAAGTCCGGCTTCAGCTTCTGGTACTGATCCACCGCCTCGGCGCCGGTGGCGCCCTCGCCACAGACCTCGAACTCTCCCTTTTTCAGGATGTCCGAGATCATGGTCCTCATGAAGATGGCATCGTCCACCACTAATACCCTGCGACTCATTTACTCTCCTCCAAAGATAATATTTTATCCAAGTTTAGTATTATTATTTTTTCACGGTTAATCTCTATCACCTTGTCGTAGAACCGCCCATTGGCGGCTTTCCGGATATTGTCGGGAACATCCTTCGGCACAGCCTTGATGGTCTCCACGCTATCCACCCGGTCCACGATCAGCCCGGCCGTCTCCTGGTTATAATCCACGATGATTATGACCACATCGGGACCGATCTGGCTGTTTTTCAGATGCAGTCTTCTCCGCAGGTCGATAATAGTGGTTATCTCGCCCCTCAGGTTGATAAGCCCGGAGAGATAATCCGGCGCCATTGGCACCGGAACAATGTCCTGCATTTCCTCGATGCTTTTCACCTGATCGGTGAAAAGTGCAAACTTTTCTTTGCCCAGGTTGAATATTACAATTTCCTGGGATGCAATTTTTTCCGCCATAGTACGGTTATCCTATTAAATACATAATGCTTAACAGTTTATAACTTTTTTTGCCATAAGTCAATAAAAAAATGCCAGGAATTTTCATCTTTTAGCCAAACAAAAAAAGGGACGGCCTAATTGCCGTCCCTCAACAGAAAAATCTTGATTTACTTGATAAGCACCAACTTCTTAGTTGCCTTGAAATCACCGGATTCCAAGCGGTAGATATACACCCCGTTGGTTACTGCTTTACCGTTGTTGTCACGGCCGTCCCAGGTTACGGACCCCGACTTGGGTACGGCCCCCACCCTACCCTCCCCTAAAGCATTAGGAGAGGGATCATTTATTAATGTTTTTACCAACTGCCCGGCAATGTTATAAACTGCAAGCTTGACCGGTCCGCCCCCTGTTGCCTGATAACTGATAACTGTTGACTGTTTGAACGGATTGGGATAATTCTGCCCCAACTTGACCCCCGTTATCTGTAATCTATCATCCGGTATCTGTTCGACCCCCGAAGGCCCGGTATATTTACAGATCCAGATGGCATTTAAAGTATCACCAAAATAATTGGCTACTGCAAACTCATCGCTACCACATTTATCAATATCCCCCACCGGGAATACAGTACCGCCCAAATTCATTGATCGTCCATTAATCAACCCGGAATCCAACCCGGCTATTGAACCATAACAGTAATTTTTAATATTACTACTGCCCAGCCAAAGGTAGGTCACTCCCCGATAATTACCCTCGTATGGCGTCCCGCCTATGTAATCACCATAACCATTATTGTCAGCGTCTCCGGCAAATCCGCTGCAATATCCTATACAACTGTTATAATAATTGCCCACGGCGGATAAATCATAATCATTATCTATCGGGTTCCCGCCATAAAGCCAATATTGTTTTCCAGTTGATGGCGTTGGTTTTGGTGAATCAGGGGAACCCCACCACCCATTGGCATAAGTTCCATTGTTATTAGGAACTATAGCAAACCTCCATCCCCCCAACTGTGCCCCACTATTCTCGCCGAACATCCAGGCGGCAGGCAATGTATCCATGGGATTACCGCCATTGTAGATATATATCTTGCCGCCGCCTACGCTTTCGGGATTCCACGGCGCGCCCACCGCTATTTCATCATAACCATCCCCGTTCATATCTCCGCCGCTGGCTACTTCCAACCCGAAATTCTCGCTGTATTTGCTCCGCAAGCGGATATCATGAACAGTATGTATGCCTAATGTATCGCCGTAATAAATGTAAACCCCGCCACCCCAATAGGCGCCTACAATCAAATCATCAATTCCGTCGCCGTTCACATCCCCGCTGGCTATTGTAAGGCCAAATTCACTTCCCCAGGCGGAAGGCGGGCCATGTATGGCCGTGTCGGGGATCAAATCAAATAAACTATTGCCGTAATATATATCAACCCGGCCCAGGGTGTCCCAGCCAATAGGATCGGTTATGGCCAGATCCGTTATGCCGTCTCCGTTAAAATCACCCGAACACATTGCCGGTGGACTTGCACTTCTGAGGGAGTCGTTTATTATTATCTCCGGAATAGTATCCAAAGGGTTGTTTTCATAATAATATTTTTTCCAGCTTCTCGCTTGCGACACATTCCCTTTTGTTGTATATGTAACAATTTCAACAAACCCGTCATTATTAAAATCCCCTGCCGCCACTGAATAGCCCCACATTCCCCAGGGAAAGGTATCCGGCTTGGGGCAATGCCAGACCACATCCAGGTTATAAGTGGTTTGTGCATGGCTTAAGCCACAAGCTATTAATAAAAGCAATATGATTAACAATAGTTTATTCATGGCTTACGCCCTCCTGGTACTCGCATCCAGGTTTCCCCGCCGTCTTGGCTCTGCAATAATAGCCCGTTAAGGCCATATATGTATCCGGTAAACGGATTATCGAACTTGACTGAGGTAAATTCTAACCTGTCTGCAAAAGACCCGTCGGCAATTAGTTTCCATCGGGGCTTTTCTGCACTGCCGCAATTTGTCTTCAGCAGTATATTCCTGCCGGTATTATGGTCTGTTCCCACCGCCCAAACATACTCATGTCTTTTTTTCAAAACAAATACGCTGTTTAGCTTGAAATCTTTTATCCCTTCAACCGTAATCTGTGTCCAGCCGGAGGGTGTCTGGCGGTAGATCTTTCCCGAATCGCCTACAGCCCAGGCATTGTTGGAATCCACCCGGCACACCGAATTGAACTTGGTTGTATCGGGTAAAGCTTTGTGAGCGGCTGTTTGCTGGGCGTAGACAGGCATAGCAAGATATAGCAGGATGGTGAGAATCAGATAACGCATAAATCACCACTTAATTTAAAATTAAACACAGCTAAAATTAGCACAGCCCAAAGAATTTGTCAACCAATATCACTATAAAAGAAAAGCCCCGGACCGTGCATGAGGCCAGGGGTATTTAACAGATCTTTCTTTTGCCGGGCATAAAAGCCTTTATGGATTGCTTCATAAGTAATTCGCAGGTGACTTCTCGCAATGACGTGCGCCATGTTAAAGCCCAAATTCTAAAAGTTTAAACCTTCAGTGCCTCCGTGTCTCTGTGGCAAAAACCTGGTTTTCTGTTTGTGTTTCTGTGCGTTTTGTGGCTAAAGGTCATCCGTTTTGTTAAGTCAGCCGCCAAGCTCCGGCGATCCGGTCACTCATATCTCAGGGCCTCTATCGGGTCCAGATCCGCCGCCTTTCGGGCCGGATACCATCCGAAGAATATGCCCACCGCGGCCGAGAAGCCGAACCCCAGCAGCACCGACCACCAGGTCACGGTTGCTGGAAGCTTGATGGCCAGCGATACCAAGGCCGCTATCAAAAAACCCAGGATCATCCCGCACACCCCGCCCACCGAGGACAAGGCCACCGCTTCCACCAGGAACTGCCGCAGAATGTCCCCCTTGCGGGCCCCGATAGCCTTGCGGATTCCTATTTCGCGGGTGCGCTCGGACACCGAGACCATCATGATGTTCATGATGCCGATGCCGCCCACCAACAGCGAAAGAAAGGTCACCCCGATCATCAGCCCGAAGATGCCGGCGGTGATGCTGCGATATACCGCCATCAGCTGATCGGCGGAGTTTATTCCGAAATCATCCGGCTTGGAGGGCGGCACTTTGCGGCGGCGGCGCAGCAGCTCGGTGATCTCATCCCGGGCCGATGCGACATGTTTGATATCTATCGGCTGGACCACCACCTGAACCGAGGTGCCGAAGCCTCCGCGCTCCCGGATCTCGCCGGAGATGCATTTCATGTAGGCGGTGATGGGAATAACCACATAGCTGTCCTTATCGTTGCCCAAAAATACGCCCTGTTTTTTCAGCAGGGCGATCACCTCAAACCTCTTGCCCTCGATGATGATTTTCCTGCCTATGGGATCCTGTCCCAGGGCCAGCTTCTCGGCTATGGTGGGGCCGATCAGGCATACCTGGCGTTTATGATCGACATCAAAATAACTCATGGGGCGGCCCAAATCAACCTCGTAATCGCCGATATACTGGTCGTCGGGAGTGGTGCCGTTAACGTGAATACCCCGAGCCTCCTGGCCGCGGTACTTTACATTGGTCATCATGTGCAGATTGGGGGCTACCCGGCGCACCGAGGGGCAGTTGTCCCGGATGGCGTAGGCATCGGCCAGGGTAAGGTTTTTCCGCTTTTGGACTTTTAGCTGTTCGGCCGCATCCTGCGGACCCCAGCTGCTTTTCTGGACGTAAAGCGTGGTGCTGCCGATGGAATCCAGCTGCTTGGTAACCATCCGGTTCAACCCGTCGATCATGGACATCATCACGATCACCGCCAAGACCCCGATCAGTATCCCCAGTGTGGTCAGGCCGGAGCGTAGCTTGTGGGACCTGATGGCCTCAAACGCCAGTTTTATCGATTCCCAATAGTGCATAATGTTTTCCGGTTAAAAAAACACAGGATGCCGAAAACCGGCATCCCGTATCTATTTGATATTTTTACTCGTATCTCAGGGCCTCTATCGGATCCAGCTCCGCCGCCCGCTGGGCCGGGTACCATCCGAAGAATATGCCCACCGCGGCCGAGAAGCCGAACCCCAGCAGCACCGACCACCAGCTGACCGAAGCCGGCAGTTTGATGACAATCGAAACCAGCCAGGCCAGGATGAATCCCAGGATCATCCCAGTGATGCCGCCCACTAAGGACAGGGTCACCGCTTCGATGATGAACTGCTGCATGATGTCCTTCTTGCGGGCCCCGATGGCCTTGCGGATGCCGATCTCCTTGATCCTCTCGTTGACCGACACCAGCATGATGTTCATGATGCCGATGCCGCCCACCAGCAGGGACAACAGGGTGACGCCTATCATCAGGCCGAACACACCGGCGGTAATCTTCTTGAAGATGCCCATTATCTGGTCGGCGGTGACTATGCCGAAATCGTCCGGCTTGGAGGGCGGCACCTTGCGCCGGCGCCGCAGCAACTCCGTGACCTCGTCCTTGGCCGATTCGATGTGAGCCACGTCCAGCGGCTGCACCGCGATGGTCACCGAGCCGCCCCGTCCCCTATTGCGGATCTGGCCGGAGAACATCTTCTGGTAGGTGGATATCGGAATCAGCAGCATGTTGTCCTGATCGTTGCCCAGGAATGATCCTTTTTTGCCCAGCAGGGCTATCACCTCGAACCGGTTGCCGTTGATGCTTATCTCCTTGCCCAGGGGGTCCTGCTGGCCGAAAAGCTTCTCCACCACCGTGTAGCCCAGCATGGCCACCGGCCGGCTGTGCACCATGTCGACATTGGACATGGCCCGCCCGTCGATGATCTCATAATCGGCGATGAACTGGAACTCCGGAGTGGTGCCGTTGACTTCGGTGCCGATCACCTCCTGCTTGCCGAATTTGATATTGGCCATGATGTCCAGCATCGGGGCCACCCGCAGCACCGAGGGGCAGTTGTCCCTGATGGCGTAGGCGTCCTCGATGGTCAGGTTCTTGCGGCCCCTGGTCTTCAGCCAGTCGTCGTGGCTCATCACCAGGCCCTGTTTCTGGACATAGAGGGTGGTGGTGCCCAGGGAGGAGAGCTGTTTGGCGATCATCTTATTGAACCCGTCGATCAAAGCCAGCATCCCTATCACCGTCAGGACACCGATCAGTATCCCCAGAGTGGTCAGCCCGGAGCGGAGTTTGTGGGCCCAAATGGCGTCAAAGGCCAGTCTGACCGATTCCCAAATATTCATGGCCTTATCCCTTCCTTATGATTTGGTCGGAGACGATCTCTCCGTCCAATATCCGAACCGCCCGGTGGGCATGCTCGCCCACCTTTTGATCGTGGGTCACTAAGATCACTGTTTTGCCTTCTTGATGCAATCGATCGAACAGGGCCATGATCTCGACCCCGGTCTTGCTGTCCAAGTTGCCGGTGGGCTCGTCGGCCAGCAGGATCGAGGGATCATTGACCAGGGCCCGGGCAACGGACACCCGCTGGCGTTCGCCGCCCGACATCTCGGTGGGTTTATGCTGTATCCGGTGGGCCAGCCCCACCGATTCCAGCGAGGCGATGGCCTTGGCCCGTCTGATGCCGGAATCAACCCCGGCATATTGCATGGGTAATTCCACGTTATGCAGAGCCGAGGAACGGGGCAACAGGTTGAAGGTTTGGAAAACAAAGCCTATTTTCTTATTCCGCACTGCTGCCAGCTGGTCGTCGTCCATTTCGGAAACCAGCAGTCCGTCCAAATGGTAATTGCCGGTGGTGGGGGTATCCAGACAGCCTATCAGGTTCATCAAAGTAGACTTGCCTGAGCCCGAAGGACCCATGATGGACACGTATTCCCCGGCCTCGATGCTCAGCGTCACCCCTTTCAAGGCCTCCACTTTTACGCCGTCCATCTGATATACCTTGGAAAGATTTTCCATTTTTATCATGCTTAAAACCTACCTTCCCCGGTTGCCCTGTTTACCGGCCGTCTGGTCTTTGGTCACTTTTACCTTATCGCTGTGCTTTAAATTCCTCAGTATGCTGAACGGCCCCTTGATCACCTCCTGGCCATCCGAGAGGCCGGCCAGCACTTCGATGTTATCCTGATCGGAGACCCCGGTCTCTACCGGCATGATCACCGCTTTGCCCTTCTCCACCACATAGACCACCTCCTGCTCCTTCTCCTTGACCCGTTTGCCGTCACTGGTGTTTTCCCCGGCCAGGGCCCCGCCTTTGCCTTTCTTGCGCTCGGCCGCCTTGCGTTCGGAATCAACCTTGCGCATCACCACCGACTGGATAGGGATCAGCAGGATATCCTTTTTGTTGGAGGTGGTTATATCCACATTAGCCGACATCCCGGACTTCAGGTAATCCGACTTATCGGTGAATCTTGCTTTTACCGTATAGTTCACTGAAGCATTGCTGGAACTTGAAGTTCCCGATGAAATGGCGGCGTTCCCCACCTCGGAGACCTCGCCCTTGAAGGTCTTGCCCACAATGGCGTCCACCTCGATCTCGACCGGCTGGCCTATCTTAATATCTTTGACATCGCTCTCGTCCACCTGGGACTCCACCTCCATCTGGGACATATCGGCCACTACCATGATCACCGATCCGGCGTTGTTCATGGTCCCGGTGACCACCACCTCCCCCACCTCCACGTTCAGTTGAACCACCGTGCCGTTGATCGGTGAGGTGATGGTGGTTTTGCTGTAGGTATCCTGGGCCTGCTCCAGCGAAGCTTCGGCCTGGGTAAGCCTGGCTTGGTCCAGGTTGAATTGCGTGGTAGTAGCTTCATTTTCCTCCTGGGAGATCAGCCCGGCAGCAAATAATTCCTGCTTACGTTTATAGATAAGCTCCGTCTGGGCCAGGTTGGCCTTGGCCAGATCCAGGCTGGCCCGGGACTGCTTGACCTGGGCGGCATAACTGGTGGGATCTATCTGCACCAATATCTGCCCCTTCTTCACCAGGTCGCCCTCTTTCACCGGAAGCCGGCTGACCTTGCCCATCACATAGGCCGATATCTGAACCTCGGTCTCGGCCTTGACGTTTCCGGGAGCCGAGACGATGGACACTATCTCGCCCTTCTTGACCTTGGCGGACTGGATGGTCAGTTTTTTGGTGCCCTTTACGATATTGGATACCACCAATATTGCCACCAACAGAACCGCGGCGGTAATTATCCATAATTTCTTGCTTTTAAAGTTGATCATCGGGCTTTCTCCATTTGTATGTTCTGATTTTCGTTTTTCTATTTCCGTAAGCAGAAGAAATCACCACTTGCCCAGGGCTTTGGCTGTTCTGGCATCCGCCAGATAATATTCGCATAGCGCATTGGTGGCCTGCTGTTGGGCCTGGTTATAGGTAAGCTGGCTGGTCAACAGGTCCAGCACCGAAGCAGAGCCCAATTTGTATTTTTCGTTGGTCAGACGGTAATCCTCCCGGGCCTGTTGCAGCAGATCTCCCACCAGGGACACGGCTTCTTTGGCTATTTTCATTCCCAACTTTGCCTGTTTTAGTTCGGAATAGACCGATTGCCGGGCCGAGATCATGTCGGCCTCGGCTGATCTGGCCTGAGCCCTGGCCTGCCTGATCCTGGCCATAGATGCTGTGCCGTCGAAGATGTTCCAGTTAAGGGCCAGGCTGGCGCTCCATGAATCATGGGCGTTCCAACTATCGCTGTTGGTGAATTGCATACTATCGGAATATCCGTAGTTGTATGAAAAGGACAGATAGGGAAGCTTGCTCAAGTAGGCTGACCAGGCGGAGGATTTTTTGGCCTGGTAATTTTTTTGGGCCGACAGATAGCCGGGATTGCTCTCGATGGTCTTGTCATCCAGGAATTCTATGATGTAGGCCTGCTGGTTGGTGTCCGGAAATGCCACTTCCGAGCCAACCCTCACTTCTCCGGCCAGGCCCAGGATATTGGCCAGGGTCTGCTGGCCGGACAGCTGGGCGCTCTGGGCGTTCAACAGGTCTATCTTGCTCTGCATGAGGCGCACCTGTATCTTCAGCATGTCGGCCTGGCTTTTGGAGCCCAGCTGGTGCATCAGCTTGGCCTGCTTGGACTGCTCCTCGCTCTGTTTGACCGAGGCCTCGGCCACCTCCATGGCCTTTTGCAGTTTTACCAGATTGTAGTATGCCGATTTGACATTGTAGACCAGCGATGCCACCGATTGCTGATAGCCCGATTTGGCCGCCTGCCGCGATTTGTATGAGCCTAAAATATCCGCCCACTGGGAAAGATTAATCACGCTCTGGCTGGCGGAAAGCGAGGTCCGGTAGCTTTCATCCTTGCCCCCCTCGGTTATTACCGGGACACCCAGCGGATCGGTGCTGTAGCTGGTGGCTGGCCCGCTCTGCCCGTAGCTGGAGGAGGCGCTGACATGCGGCAGGATGCCCGACACCGAGGTCTGTAGCCCGGCCCCGGCAATGGTCAGATTGCTTTGGGCCCGCACCAAATCCGGGCTCTGCTTCAGGGCCATCTCCACGCATTGGTCCACCGTCAATAACTGATTGGCAGGTTGTGCGAACATAATTGATGCCGGCAACCAAGAAAGTATCATTAACAGGGTCAAGTTTTTCATATCTTGGCCTTCAAAATATTCTGATTAAATTGTCGTTAAAACTACGTTTTTAAAACAAACAATGTTTCCTAATTTTTAGCTATGCCGTAGAAAAATAAATCGGTTATGTTCTTAATGATCTTCTCTTTAGGCACTTCCGGACTGGAGTGAAAAGCTCCCCGGCTGGCCAGGGCCATCATGCCGGCCCACAGCTTGTAATCGCCCTTTTTGAATTTGCCTTCCTTGGCGCCATTTTTAAGCTCGTCGGCCAGCACTTTTATAACCTTTTGATTGTGAGCCTTTATCTTTTTGACCCTCTTCATTATCTCCTTCCCCTCGATCTCGTGCATCAGGTTGAGCAACGTGCGGTTTTCGATAACGAAATCAGCCAGAGCCTCCACCATGCTTGCCACCTTATTTTCGGGAGAGTTTCTTTTTTTTCTGGCCTCAATCATCCGACCATAGAGTTCATCCATGGCGTTTTCCAGGATGCTAAAGAACAGGTCCTCCTTATTGGAAAAATAGCGATAGATGGTGCCTTTGCCGATCTTGGCCTCGCGGGCCACATCGTCCATCAGGGTCTTATGAAAGCCTTTTTTAGGAAACACCTTCCCGGCGGCCTTCAGGATAGATACCTTTTTCTTATCGTTGCGGGTTCTCATTGTCTCTCCAAATTATAATAGAACTGACTGGTCAGTTCTATTATAAGCAATAAACCTTATTTTGTCAAGAGGCCATAAATTTATTTTTCCGGGCCTGCCCATATTTAGAACGGCCTTTCGCCGTAGGCCTGTCCTGGAGGAAACAAGCTGCCCGGCTAGGGCCGTTCTGTGAGTTATGAAGACTCTATGCAAGATTAGACTACGAATACTTAATAAGGTTTAATATCCTTTGATATTTTTCCCACAATTTCTTTTATTCTCACCATATTCATCACGTCTTCTTTATTGTATGCCAGTAACGTGCTTAGCGACTTCTCGTCACCATATTCCGTATAATTCTGCCACAGATACAAAGCATCCCGGCCATCCATATCCGGCAGTTCCCTCCTGATCCCCAGCATTTTTTCGATGATCTTCTGCCCCCCGGCCAGCCCGTGTTTTTTGCAGATGAACCTCAGGTCCTTTGAATCGTATTTTTCCCTAAGATCCAGCCCCAATCTCTTTTTAATTACCGGCAGATCAAAACAATGCCCGTTGAAGGTGTATAATTCCCTCAAGCCCATGCCTATTGACTCTCCGTCAGTACTGTTGATCGGCTTCGGCAGTCGCCGGGACAGCCTGGCCCGGGTTATATCCCTTCCCACTATCTGCTGGAAACCGGTAGATTCTGAATAAAATCCGATGACTGTAATATTTTGATAAAAATCAGTCTCGATATCCAAATATAACTGCATTACTCAATTTAATATTTCTGCGTTTTGTCGCTTTCCGTTGATAAATTCACTCATCCCCCGCCAAATATCCCTTTCAGCTTGTCTGCGGCCTTCTTCTTTAGTTCCTCGGCCTCCTTCTTGGCCTTATCCTCGGCGGCTTTCTTGGCCTTATCTGCTTCGGCCTGGGCCTGTTGTTTGAGTTTGTCAGCCTCGGCTTGGGCCTGGGCTTTGGCCTTGTCCAGTTCCTCCTGGGCCTTGCCCTTGAGCCTAGCCTGGGCCATCTGGGTGTCCCAGCCGATGGACGGCTTCTGGGCCGGGCCCTTCACCAGAAGGTCCAGCACCATCCGGCCGTCCTTGTCGGCAAACAAGTTGGTGGCCGACGATTTGGCCCGCAGCTTGTCGGATTCGTCCTTGGTCAGCTTGATGGACACCCGGTAATCCAAAGTGCCGTCAAACCCCGAACTGCCGGTGAGATTGACATCTCCGAAACGGCTGTCCATCTTCAGATCGTCCAGGTACAGCCTCTCATTCAATATCCTGAAACCCATGGACAGGCTCTTAAAGGTCAGGTCCTTGTCGCCGGTCAGTTTGGTGTATTCGAAGACCTTGGCCAGCAGGTCCCAGTTGACGATCTTCCCCTGGCCGGTCTTGGCGCTGCCGGAGCCTTTTAAGGTTTTCTTGATCAGAATGGTATCCGGGGCCAGCCCCGAGAACTCGCCGTTAATATCCAGCTTGGTGAACATCCGATCCTTGAACGGGGTCAGGGCGCTTAAAAAGTCGTTGGCCTCCAGCTGACTGGCCTGGGCTTTCAGCTTGTATTCGATTTTAGTCAGGTCGCCCAGGTCCGACCACAGGCTGCCCAGCACTTTGCCGCTGTAAACCCCGACCTGGCCGTCCAGATTTAATTTCTGGTCGTTCATGGTCAGGTTCCCGGCCAGGTTATCATAATCTACTTTAAGGAATTTGATCTTGGCGATCCGGACTTTGCCGTCCATCAGGAAATTCGGCAGCGGCGGCAGAACCGGCATCGGAGCCGCTTGGGTCTGGCCCTTGGCGGCTGCAGCTTCGCCTGGCTTGGGCAGCGGCGGCAGCATCTCGTCCAGGTCCAACAGCGGGGAGTTCAGGGCAAAGGTGATCACCGCCTTGCCCTGCTTGGGCAGGGCGATGGCCGGCTGGCCGGGCTTGGCAGCCGGCATTTCCGGGGCCAGGCTAAGGAAATTCTTGACCTGGGCGGTAAGGGACATCGAGCTGCGTCCGATCTTGCAGGAGATGTCCGGAACATTGATCAGGTTCTTGGTCAGTTGAATAGTGCCGCTTAAATCGGTCACCGGCTTCATCAGGGCCTTGGTGGCCAGAGAGATCTTTTCGATATCCACCCGGCCGTCCATGTTGAAGGTGTTGATATTATTGACTTTCCCGTCCACCTTAAAATCTGCCTTGATCTTCCCGGCCAGGGTCATGCCTTCCTCCAGCGGAACGTACTCCTTGACCTCGCCCAGGTCGAAATTGCCCTTGAAGGCGGCCTTGATATACGGATCCTCGAAATTCTTGACCAGGCAGGACATGGTAAACCCGGCCGTCCCCAGCTTGGCCGAGATCTTTTTGATGTCCAGGTCGTTCTCGGTAAATGTGATGTCCCCGTTGACGTCGGAAATGGCCTTGGGCAGCATGGCGTATTTGACCCCGATATTGCGCAGGCCCACCATGCCGTCCACCTTGGGTTTGGACTTGGGATCCTTGGGGTCTATCTGTCCGGTGATCTTAAGACCCAACTCGATCTTGCCGGTGGCCTGGACATCCTTGGCCTGGGCCTTGAATTCCGGAGGGATGGCGGCGAAGATCTGCTTCATGTCGACGGCGGTGGTCTGCAGAGCCAGGTCCAGCACCGGCAGGCTGTCGAAGTCGGACACCGTCCCGGCCAGGGTCAGGGCGATGCCCTGGGGCGCCACGGTCAGGTGGTTGATGGTAATCACCGAGGCCGGCAGGTTGACGCTGATATCGTGGTCGACGTTGACGTAGATGCGGCTCAGGCTGACGCCCGGCATGGAGATCCTGATCTCCTGCACTTTGATCCAGCCGGTGGTGTGGATATTCTCCAGCTTGGCATCGGCGTCTAATTTGAGCTGTTCATTAATGCCCAAAACCTCGGCCCGCATCTTGAGCTGTTTGTCCTCGAAGATGAAACTGCCGTCGTTGATCTTGAACGACTGCACGGCTATGGACACCGGGCTGGAGCCCGGCGGCGGCTGTTTGCCGGCCTGATCGGCCGGCAGAACCTTTATCAGATCATCGAAATTGAACGATCCTTTGATGCTTTTTTCTATCAGGATGGCGGGCCGGTCGATAGTCAGGCTGGTGACCGCCAGCTGCCGTTTTAAAAGAGCCAGAAGATTGACCTTGAGGGTCACGGCCTCAATGGTGGCCATCGGTTTTTTGTCAAAATTCTTGGCGTTGGCCAGCTCTATGCCCTTAAGCTGGACGCCCAGCCCGGTCCATACCTTTAACGAGAAACTTTCCACCTTGATCGGCCGGCCCACCGCCTGCTCGATCTTGGGCATAAGCAAGGCCCGCAGTTTGGCCGGCGGGAACATCAGCTTTAAGGTGATTCCGGCGGCGATTAAGATGAATGCAATTACCGCCAGGATGATCAATGATATTTTTAAGAACTTAGGCATGGTGATACCTCATAATAATTAATATCTATCTAGCAAGAAGATATCATAATCATAAATAAAAAACAAGCGGAAAATAAGAACAGCCCCCTAAATAAGGGGGCTGCAAATATCTATTTTTTCTTTTTGGGTTTTTTCTTGCGGAAATCCAGGGATATCCCCATATAACTGGCCTTGGCGGATATGGCCGCCGGGGATCTATCCATTTTTTCAGCTATCTCTTTGGACGAAAGCTTCTGCCGGGCATATTTTTTAAAAAGATTAACCTGTTCATCGGTCCATAATTTGTTAACTGGTCTTCCCATAGATCCGCTCCTCAAAGTTATTGCGATTGCATAAAGCCTGACTTTGCCTCTCAAAGCCTTGATTTATGATAACCCATAAAAAGGCTAAAGTCAACCCGGTCTGGTGTGGGGGAATATCGAATTTCCGAGGGTTCGGAATATTCACTTCTTCCCGATTTAGTCAACCCAGCCATATGCAATTAAAACCATGCCCTTGGTTTTAGAACGGCGGCTATGCCATGTTATTTTCAGAAAGCATGCGCTATTGCCTGGCGAAACACAAAGAATGCGTTTGGGAACAACCCAATTAAATATTTGAATCAGACTAAACCTATTCGGGATTTTCTATTAAGTTTATTTGACCATTTGGCATAATCCAAACCGAAAATACTGGTTTCATCTTATTCGCTACTTCGCTTGCTATTTACATATAATGGCGCGTATTTCATTAAGTGCATGGATGCACATTGCCGTTTACAAGGCATTTCTAAACAAATTTAGTAAATATGTTTAAGATTAACACTTCCAAATGAGCTGATGTCCTATTTTCTCCAATTTTAAGCGAACTTGGGTGTCCACAGGCATTACGAAGCTTTAGGCAATTATTTTTCAATTCTTCCTTTAAGTTCTTGCTAATAATACTAATTGGGGGGCTTCCAATAATATCTAGAAAATCCGCTTCTCCCATCCTCGCTAAATCATCCTTAATTTTTGCATTTTTCCATTTAGTGTAGCGCTTGCTAGCCTCTATATTGAATGCTGAAAGACATGTTGACATAACCTGATCATAGAGAAGTGACATAGCACCAGTCCATGATAGAACGACTGATGAGCGATATAAAGCCCCTTCATATGCATTAATTGTTTCGTCTAAAAATGCTTTTGTGTCAGTATTCTTAATTCTCGTTAAATGGGCACGAAGTTGTTGTGCATTATTTACAACTTTAACACTCTTACCGTGATGTAAAATTCCAGAAGAACGTATAAAGTTGCGACCCTTGGATGTAAGTGACCAGCCTTCAGGTAAACGTATTGCCATTCCCCTCGTGCGCTTAAGTATCTCTGATACATTCCATTTGTAGATTTCCGTGCATCCAGCTGTTTTACCTAACGCAATCAAAGTTTTTACTGATTTCGGTGTTGAAACATCTACAGCTAAAAGCAATAGCAATAAATTTTCTCGACTTAATGATTGGCTATGGATCATATCAGGTAAATCTGTATTTTTAAGCAAGTTTACCCCTTATTTCTTTTAACTTTTTATTTGTCAAAGCATAGTTACCTGATGAAGGTTCATTCAAACCTTCTCTAAGTAGCATTGTTAACGACTTAGATAAGTTGCCGCTATATGAAGATTTATAAAATGAAGTTGCAGTTTTCATTTCCGTTAATAGCGTTTTCCGCGCGAAGACTGGTGTATTCTTAACCAAAGTAAGATGTGCGGCGGCAGCTATGATGAGATCGGGGCCACTAGCACAGCTTAATTTTGTGGCGATTGACTTCGTGGATAATTTAATAGAACCCTCATCCTTTTCTCCCTCACCTGAATCGTCGTCTCCATCGGGCGGCGCTGGTGTTTTAGATGATTTGTATAGCTCTGTGACAATTTTAATCAGGTCGGGCAATTCTTTTTTCAGGAAGCTTTCAGAGCCTTCATATTCAATTTCAATTCCACCCAGTTTGATCTTTATTTTGCTCTCCATATTACACCTTCTTTCTGTTTATGTTTATTTTCTTTCCGCCACTATAGAGGCATTTGTTGATTTTGCGTGCCATTTTTATATTTTCTCTTATTTGCATGAAGAAACGACTATCAAGTTTAAATTGCCTTATTTATTGCCTGTAACGTTTGCGGGTTTGCGCCTGTCCGTATATGGCATGCTGCTTGCTATTGCAAGAACTCGAAATAGCCCGTTTAAGTAGCGGCCACCATAACTAAATGTAATTAAGCCACCGTAGCAAAGGCGTTTGTTATATGAAGACTGCAATTCTTACGGCTTGGGCGTTTTATCTTCAGGCTCATCTTTTAATGTTGCTCTTGTAGGATCGTAGCCTTCAGTTACAAGACGAATTGGAGGTGCCACTACCTCTTCATTTGGTATTTCTTCGGGTGTTATTTCTTCTGGGTTTTGCCCTTCTGGGCGTTCTTGACGATGGTACAACATGGTTTAACTCCTTCTGTTTTTTGTTTAATAGGTTCTATAAAACAAATAACAATATTTGATTTTGCTTTGTCTGGTACATTCCAAAAACGTATAGTCGTAAAAATCATAAGTGATATAAATGTATAAAAAGCAATCATAATAAAACGATAACCAACAGATAGATAACGCGTTTTTCTATTTGAAAGGGCTGTATTATGCTTTATGGCTTCAATATTTCTTTTAGATAATGAATAAATGATATCAATATATCTATTATTATTTATGAATTGTATTAGTTCAACACCCATAGGTGGCTTAGCTGTGCTTTGAATTCTAAAAACTGAAAATAAATAAATAATAGCAACAAGAATAAAAAAAATAAATGCAGATAATAACAAAAAACAAAACAAGTCAATAACCGTTTTGGATGGCACAATTGTTTCGTATGACATTTTACCAATAAAGGCAGCGACAACTAAAATAATACTCATAACCGAAAAATAGCGAGATGCTTTTTCTTCTAAACGTTTAAAACGCCCAAGTTCATCATCAAGACTATCTTTTGTGAGCTTGTATAGTTCTTCATATTTCTGAATATTGTTGCCCATATTTATACTCCTTTTTTAAGCCGTTTTTCAGATAACTATCGGCTTAGCGACCTGTCCGCTTTTTTCATTATACCCCAACTATATTTTTACGTATCGTGGGGGGATCAATACTTCTCCCCTTAAATCATATACCTTAACATGCGCCGTTTGTTTTGGGCGGCAAAGGTAAATGCCTTGTCCTTTGGGGCGCCGGCCCAACGCCTTCGGGCAAACGCCTTGCCTTTTAAGCCATCCGCCTTATAGCCTGGGGCAAATGCCTTATTGTAAACGAAGCAATCCCCGCACCGCCTACCGGTCTATGAGCCTGGGGAGGATCGCTTCGTTAGCACCATAAAACCCCTCTCGCGATGACCCCTAACAAACCACCCATTCATCCGTGAGAATCCCCACCATTAGCAAGTAGTCCATATAGTCCGCCACCGCAGGTAAATCCATATAGGCGGATCTGCCTTTGGCACGAGCGGGCAAGCGTTATAATCCGTGAAATCCGTGTGCCGGGGTCAGCCCTTCTTCCCTCTTTGGGGTTTATTTATTGCTGCCTCGCAACCCCTGGATTATATCACGAATGTATAAATAGTCAAGCGAAATAAAAAACCCCCTGCATATAGCAGGGGTTACGAGAGTTTAAAGTTGAAAGAATAAAGGACTGTCACACTGCGAAAGCGTCCTTGCCTTGCAGGTTGAATGTGTGAGTCTGGAGGGTTGTCGCCCGTTCAGCCTGCCGGGCGGGTAGAGGTCTCAGGGTGACAATAACGTCTTACCCACTAAAACAAAAAAATCTTCGCGTACTTTGCTTAGCGGTTCAAAAATCATGGATTGCTTCACTCGCCGGGCTATTAAGCCTCCTCGCAATGACAAGTCAGTTTAAAGCTGAACCCTTCGACTTGGCTCAGGGCAAGAGTTTAAAGTTAAATCCTTTGTGTTTTCTGTGCATTTTGTGGTTAAAAGGGTAACCTGGATTGCCAGCTATAGGATGACAATTGTCGCCCGTTCAGCCTGCCGGGCGGGTAGAGGTCTCAGGGTGACAATAACGTCTTACCCACTAAAACAAAAAAATCTTCGCGTACTTTGCGTCTTAGCGGTTCAAAAATCATGGATTGCTTCACTCGCCGGGCTATTATGCCTCCTCGCAATGACTGCTCCCTCGCCAAATTCATTTGGAGAGAGCCTGCACTGAGGAAGGCAGATTATCATATTTTCGAAGTGGGTTGGGGTGAGGTCAAAAAAGACCTGGATTCCTGCCTTCGCAGGAATGACAAGCAAAATAGATCCTTCGCATAGTGCGAAGGATCTCAGGGAGTCGCATAAATGGAAAACCCCCGCTAAAAAGCGGGGGCTCCAAATTTTAATCCCGGCGGCGACCTACTCTCCCACAACGTTGCCTAAGCAGTACCATCGGCCCAGAGAGGCTTAACTTCCGTGTTCGGAAAGGGAACGGGTGTGACCCTCTCGGCATAGCCGCCGAAAATTCTTTCTTTATTCCCTACCGTTACCATCTCCCATAGGGAAATGATTAGGGTGGGATGAAAACCGAATAGGAATCTTAAATTATTTTGAATAACACTCCAAGCATTTAGCTGTCGATTCTAGAACAACAGCTATTAACTTTTAAACTTATGATCAAGCCTCACGGCCAATTTAGTACCACTTGGCTGAAATCCTTACGGACCTTACACCGGTGGCCTATCAACCCCGTAGTCTACAGGGAGCCTTCAGTCATGACAAGCATGAAGGGAGATCTAGTTTTGAGGTGGGTTTCCCACTTAGATGCTTTCAGCGGTTATCCCGACCAAACATAGCTACCCAGCCATTGCTCCTGGCGGAACAACTGGTACACTAGAGGTTTGTCCATCCTGGTCCTCTCGTACTAAGGACAGATCCTCGCAAATCTCCTACACCCACAGAGGATAGAGACCGAACTGTCTCACGACGTTCTGAACCCAGCTCGCGTACCGCTTTAATGGGCGAACAGCCCAACCCTTGGGACCTTCTCCAGCCCCAGGATGCGATGAGCCGACATCGAGGTGCCAAACCTCGCCGTCGATGTGAACTCTCGGGCAAGATCAGCCTGTTATCCCCGGAGTACCTTTTGTCCGTTGAGCGATGGTGCTTCCACGTGTAGCCACCGGATCACTAAGGCCCACTTTCGTGTCTGTTCGGAATGTCTCCCTCACAGTCAGGCTTCCTTATGCCTTTACACTCTATAAGCGCGATTACCGACCGCGCTGAGGAAACCTTTGCGCGCCTCCGTTACTCTTTAGGAGGCGACCGCCCCAGTCAAACTGCCCACCTGACACGGTTCCCAACCAGGATTCACTGATTTAGGTTAGAATTCCAATAACACAAGGGTGGTATTTCAACGTCGACTCCACCGAGGCTAGCGCCCCAGCTTCAGTGTCTCCCACCTATCCTACACATGCCTTACCAAAATTCAATGCCAGGCTACAGTAAAGGTTCACGGGGTCTTTTAGTCCATCTGCGGGTAGGCGGCATCTTCACCGCCACTACAAATTCGCCGAGTCCTCCTTTGAGACAGCGCTCAAGTTGTTACACCATTCGTGCAGGTCGGAACTTACCCGACAAGGAATTTCGCTACCTTAGGACCGTTATAGTTACGGCCGCCGTTTACCGGGGCTTCAATTCAAAGCTTCGCCTTGCGGCTGACCTCTCCTCTTAACCTTCCGGCACCGGGCAGGTGTCAGACCCTATACTTCGCCTCATCGGCTTAGCAGAGTCGTGTGTTTGTGATAAACAGTCACTCGAGCCCATTTACTGCGCCCCAAATCTGCTTTAGCAAGAATTTACCTAACAGAATCGGGGACCCCTTCTTCCGAAGTTACGGGGCTAAATTGCCTAGTTCCTTAAAGGAGGTTATCTCGAGCACCTTAGAATACTCTTCTCACTCACCTGAGTCGGTTTACGGTACGGACACCAGCAAAACTCCCTACGAGGCTTTTCTTGGCAGCGTGATTCGATCCCTTTTATGTCCTTACGGACTCCCCATCGCTTCTCGGGGTTAACGACCCTGCGGATTTGCCTACAGGATCCCCCTACCAGCTTAGACCCGCACTTCCAATCGCGGATGGGATCTCACTCCTGCGTCCCCCCTTAGGTGATAACGCTTTACCAGTGGTTCCGGAATATTAACCGGATTTCCATCGCCTACGCCTTTCGGCCTCGGCTTAGGGCCCGACTTACCCTGGGCGGATTAGCCTTCCCCAGGAACCCTTGAGTTTTCGGTGACCAGGTTTCTCGCCTGGTTTATCGCTACTTATACCGGCATTCTCACTTCCAGTTCGTCGACGGTGTCTTACGGCACCGCTTCATCCTACTGTGGAACGCTCCTCTACCAAATGACTGATGCGAACATCAATCAAGTCCGCAGCTTCGGCAATCAGCTTAATAGTCCCGTGTATTGTAGGCGCAGAATGACTTGACCAGTGAGCTATTACGCACTCTTTAAATGATGGCTGCTTCTAAGCCAACATCCTGGTTGTCTGTGAGATTCCACATCCTTTCTCACTTAGCTGATATTTAGGGGCCTTAGCTGACGATCTGGGTTGTTTCCCTCTCGGCAATGAAGCTTATCCCCCACTGCCTGACTCCCGGAATTCCTGTGCACGGCATTCGGAGTTTGATAGGGGTTGGTAACCTGGTAAGGTCCCTTGCCCTGTCAGTGCTCTACCTCCGCCACATACTTTCCGAGGCTATACCTAAATATATTTCGAGGAGAACCAGCTATCCCTGGGTTTGGTTGGCCTTTCACTCCTACCCACAGCTCATCCGAGAATTTTTCAACATTCACCGGTTCGGCCCTCCATGACGTGTTACCGTCACTTCAGCCTGGCCATGGGTAGCTCACCCAGTTTCGGGTCTGCTGCATGCAACTGAATCGCCCTATTCAGACTCGCTTTCGCTTCGGCTACGTCCCATAAGGACTTAACCTTGCTGCATACAAGCAACTCGCCGGTTCATTATGCAAAAGGCACGCCGTCACCCCGAATAAATCGAGGCTCCGACTGATCGTAGGCACATGGTTTCAGGTACTATTTCACTCCCCGCCAGGGGTGCTTTTCACCTTTCCCTCACGGTACTAGTTCACTATCGGTCAGATGAGAGTATTTAGTCTTGGAGGGTGGTCCCCCCGTATTCCCACAGGGTTTCTCGTGCCCCATGGTACTTAGGAATCGCAACCAGGGAGATCGCTTCCTTTTCGCCTACCGGACTTTCACCGTCTATGGTAGGACTTCCCAGACCTTTCGGCTAAGGAACGACTTTTTGACTCCCCGACCCCGGTTGATACACGGGATCCGTAACGACCCTGATACCCCCGTCCTGCAACGCGTATCAGCTATCACGCAGGACCGAGTTTAGACTTTTCCCATTTCGCTCGCCGCTACTTTGGGAATCTCGGTTGATTTCTCTTCCACTGGGTACTTAGATGTTTCAGTTCGCCAGGTTAGCTCTTCGGGATTACTTCCTGTTACGTTTTCACCCCGACGTGTTCCGATATGACTCGGAACGGGTTCCCCCATTCGGGCATCTCCGGATCTAAGGTTGTTTGCACCTCCCCGAAGCTTATCGCAGCTTACCACGCCCTTCATCGCCTTCATCTGCCAAGGCATCCACCATGTGCCCTTTGTAGCTTGACCAAAAATCAAAAGTTAATAGCCATTGTTCTAAAATCCAACGGCTAACCTATTTGGTGACTTCAAGTCTCCAAAGTGCTTGTAGTATATACCCTATACTAATTTAAGACCCTATTCAGTTGTCAAAGATCATCTTCCGGTATCATCGAGACATTAAGTACAGTATTTCCCGGAGCTTTGTATTATACCCTTTTCCCACTAATTTGTCAAGAGGTTTATGCAATAAATGAAAGAAAATGTGAATATTTTATAACCCGTTATAAATTCAAGAAATCAGGCAAACAAGTCGAATGGTTTTTTAAAATATTTCGGTTTTGATTTGACAAACAACCCGGCACTATGCCGATTTCGGATAATTTCTTATATTGAACCAAGCCCGGCGCCAAAAGCGCTGCTTCGCCCATAAAGCTCGGTTGTTGGCCGATCGTTGACGCCCAGTTGGCTCTCTTCCTGAAAAGCAATGCCCCGATACGCTTCGCTATCGGGGCTTCTGCCCGGCAAAAAACCAATATGGTGGTGGAGCTGACCCGCCTACGGCGGACTACTGGCTGACAAGTTAGCCCCATGCTGTCGGATTCTCCGCCTAAGGCGGATCCGCCGCCGTTTTGCTCCATCCCTTACTGCAGGCGGAGAACCTTCAACAACGTTGTCGGTCGGTTCTCATCCGGGCAAAAATATGGTGGAGCTGATCGGATTCGAACCGACTACTTCCTGCTTGCAAAGCAGGCGCTCTACCAATTGAGCTACAGCCCCACGCTTATACCGATTTTATGCTTTGCGTCCCCGCGTCCCGCCCTGAGCGAAGTCGAAGGGAGCTACAGCCCCACTTAACTTAAACTCTAACAACCAATAACTAAACCCTAAAAACCAAGGTGGATTATACAATAAAAGATTCGGATATGCAAGGGGAAAGGGTATCAATAGCTGTATTTCAGAGATATTTTAGCAAACGGCGCATCCGGGTTTCCGCTTAAAAGATAGCCCATATTATATGGCTGTTCTTCGTTCAACTGAGCATCAATAGTGAGCCGGCCGAAGTTAAAGCCCAGCCCAAAGCAGATATTAAAATCCGATTCGCTGAATGCTTCCTCCGTAGTAGTTGCATTATAGGCAAATCTGGTTTTACTGTTGATCCAGGAGGTCTTTTGGCTGGCACCCAACCGAAGCGTCAGCCATTTCAAAAGTCCGGCCTCAATCCCGGCCTGAAAGCCAGGCAATACGATAGTGCTGACCTCCCGGCTAATATATTTTTGTGAAGGTATGGTTGAAATCAGCCAGATATTATTGGAGTCGGATATCTCAATGCCGGAGCCTTCCAGGGAAAGGCCGGCTAAAAGCTTTACCCCGGGTTTGGGACAATACTCGGTTCCCAAATAAGCAGCAAATCCGCTTTGGGAATATTTCCCTCCGGTTTTATCATACATGGAGCCCGGCATATGCATGGTATCGGCATAGCTGGCTGTATATCCCAGCGTAAACGAATTGAATGACAAGGCCGGCACTATTTTGATTGCCGGGGTCATCCCGTAGAACAGTCTGGCATCAAGTTTTTTGCCGCTGCCCTCCCGGCTTTCCACCTTTTCCCAATATAGGGGATCGGCTCCGCTCAGCTCGAATTCCGAGGAGAATGAGATCGTCTGGAAACCCAGGCCGGTCTGCAAATAGATATTGTCGCCAAAAATCCGGGAAGCGCCGGCGTCAAAGCTCCAGATGCCGGAATGCGCCTGGCGTTTTACTGCATCGGCCGGGATGGTATCGCTGAAATCATAACTTTTATCCCCCGTAGCCCGGGCGATGTGCAGTCCGGCCACCAACAGCCCCATATCCCGGGCATAGAATAAATGAAATTTATTGCCGGGCAGAGGAATGCTGTTGCGGGGAGACATCAGGGGGTGATTGGAAATGGCATAATTAAGAGAGGCTATCATCCCCTCGAGCTCTTTTTGGTTTGTCAGGTCGCCAAACCCTATCCCCACGGTTCCCAGCTTCTGTTCATCGTCAGACCAGGTTCCCCAAAAGGACATCCGGTTCCTGTCAAAGGGAAACGAATCCAACTCCAGGGATAACAAGCGAGGATAGCTGTTCAATTCGGTCGGGAAAAGCCAGATATCGCCGGGATCGGTGGTAAATACGACCGCCGGTCCCAGCGAGGACTGGGCGCTTTGGGTGGCAAAAGACACTCCCCCTGAAAGCAACAGCGCCAAGCAGGCAAGCCCCAAAAAGGCTTTTCTCATACCGCAATCTCTTTAAAGTTATTTGGCAATTATTACTTCGGGAAATAAATAGCGCAATGTGTCATTCCCGCGAATGCGGGAATCCAGGCATGGATGCCCGTTCCCCGATCACAGTCGAGGACAAGTTTCACGGGTTGAGCACAGAAAGTAAAATAAGTTTGACCGAAATGCGCCTTTGGTGCGCATGACAACAAGGATGTTCAAAAACGGGTAAGGATTATTAATCTATTTAATTGCCAGAGTAATAAAAGGGCGAGTTCTGTCTTTTGAACTCGCCCTTAGATTTGGTAGATGTATTAGAACTTGTAGGTGGCGGAAACCTGAGTAAAGGGCGCGTTGACAGCACCGCTCATCAGGTAGCCAAGTTCATACGGCGACTCGTCGTTCAATTTGACGTCAATGCACAGCTTATTGAACTTGAAACCCAGACCAAAACCGAAGTGGTAAGCGGCGCTGGTGTAGGTATCTTCAATTACCGTGTTGGCTGATGTAGTGGTGGTTTCCGTGGTCTTGGCGATATCCTTGCTGGCCCCGATCCTGAGGGTCAGCCATTTCAGCACGTCGGCCTCCACTGCGGCGCTGAAGCCCGGGAACAGGAAGGTGGAATACTTCTCCTCTGCGACGCCTATGCCCAAAACGCCGGTGGTGTCCTCAATGGTGGTGCTGGAAATACCGAAGTCCAATCCGCCTATGACCCGGACGTTCTCCACCGGGGTGTAGTTGGCGCCGAACCCGGCCCAGAAATCGAAGGTAGACATTTCACCACCTTCCGGGTATACGCCTAGAAACAATGTATCAGTACTGCTTAGTTTATAACCTATGGACGACATGGACAGACCGGCGGTGGGCACCAGTTTGAAGTTGTCGCTCATGCCGTACAGCACCCGCAGGGCCACATCGATTCCGGAGCCGCCGTCGGATTCCAAAGTTTCGCTATACGGGGTAACTGCTGGTGTGGCACCCGGCCAGGTCCAGTTTATTTCGTCAGAAAAGGAATAAGTCTTGAAGGAGAACCCCAGATTGGCTTCCATGTTCTCCATAGGGGAATACCCCAAGCCAAAGTTGAAATCCCAGATCCCAGCGGAAGTGGAATTATCTTGGTGCAAGGAACCAGAGACGGTGTCGGAATTTGTAAAGGTCTCGGCATAGGCCGCCCGGGCAATATGTAAACCGGCCGACAACCCACCTAGGTCTCTGGCGTAAAACAAGTGCCATTTGTTGTCCACTGGGTTCATTCCAAACGCAGTAGTTATTAAAGTATTGAATTCATCTTCGTTGGTGATCTTGTGGTTAATGTCCAAACCGGCCACGCCCCAGGTCTGCTCCTCATTGGCAAAGGTGATGGCGGCGGAACCATTATAGGAAAACCCTGCCGGATAGGTGCCCAATTCAGCTACAATCATTCTGGGATAGCTGGCGGTTAAATTGGGATAAAAATAGATATCCTCAAAGTCTCCGTCGTACATCCAAGCCTTGCCCAAGCTAACAACCCTGGACTGGGTGGCAAAAGTCACATTGGCAACGCCCAATAGCATTACCACTGCCGCTAAAATAGCAAATGACTTTCTCATTAATTGACCTCCTTAAATGTTTGAATGGTTGGTTTTTTGGCGTGCTCAACTGTAAAGATATCACAAAAATCGTGGTTTTGTCAATAGTTAAAATCTATAACTTAAAGCCGCCGAAGTGGCTGGCCAGGTCTTGCTCCCGCTGGCGATATTTCCGCCGGAATATAATAATTCGGGATTGACCAGCAGGTCCAGGTTAAGGTTTCCGGCTTTCAAGGTAAGTCCCATATTAAGCCGATAGGGTTGTTCCGAAGATTCGGACCGGCTGGATGTGCCGTCTATAAAATCAAGGTTATGTTTGACCGAAACCATCCTCTGGGTGGCCCCCAGCCGGGCAGTGATCCAATTGGCCAGGTTGGCTTCCATCCCCAGATGAAAAGCCGGGAAGGTCCATTCGGTAATGGTTTCCTTTATCTCGCCCGGGGATCCGATTATCAGTGAATCCTCTATCAGCAACTTGGAATATCCGATATCCGCCCCGGCAATCAGCTTAAGATGATTGCGGAATTGGTAGTTCCAGCCGCAACCCAGGACAAATTCGGTGGTTTCGTCACTGCCGACCACAGAGTTAGTGTCGCCGTTCTGGGTGTATTGATAGGCCAGATCGGTATACCCGGCCTTTAACCGGGGAACGATGACCATATCCTCGTTCAGGGCATAGAAGATTCTGCCGTCAAAGGCCAGCCTCTTGGATCCATCGGATCTGAACTCCTGGGCCGAATCCTGCCCGGAATATGAATAGCTGCTGCCGAAGGAAAAATGACTGTATGAAACCGTAGCATCGGCCCTCAAATTTTCCCGGGGCTCATAGCCGATCCCCAGCCCCAACTCGACGATCCCGGCATCGGCCTTTCTTTCCTCGTCGGAATAGCTGTTAAAACCCGACCAGGCCGAACGGCCCAATAAAATACCTCCTGTGATCTTGCCGAATTTTCTGGAGTACAGCAGATCGTATGAGGCTTTGGGCTGTTCGATCATCATCAGGTGTTGGCCCAGGTTGCGGTCCTGCAGGCGGGTGATGATGTCTACGCTAAAAGTATCGTTTTGAACCGGGACCAGATAATCCAGCAGCTTGCCGTATCCGACCGAATGATGATTTACAGCCAGTCCGGCCACCCCAAAACTCTGCTCCTCGTTGGCATAGAGCAGCCAGACCGAGCTTTGAGAAGCCACATCGCTGCCCTCATCTCCCAGTTCGGCCACCATCGAGCGATAATAAAGCGGTCCAACGCTGGGGAATATAAAGACATTGCTGTTATCCCAGACATAATTCGATGCCCCGGACAGCGAAAGGACCCGGGTCTCGGTGGCAAAGGCTGGCATTGATAATAGACCTATAGCGATAAAGGCCAATATGAATGTTTTTTTCATTTTATCTCCAAAATTATTTTTTAGGCTGTTTATCCGAAAAACCAAACCTGAATTATTTTATCAGATTACAGGAATAAAAGCCATAAAAAAATGGCCGGTCAAAAGACCAGCCAAGTGGTGCTCTCCTGCGGCGAACTATCGCCCGACAGGATAATTTTGGTATGGTGCCCGCCTGCGTCCTCCAAAGATGGACTGCGGCGGACTACCGCCCAGTGAAAAGCAATAATGGTGGGCCCAAGAAGAGTCGAACTTCTGACCTCGTCCTTATCAGGGACGCGCTCTAACCAACTGAGCTATGGGCCCATAAAAGAAAGGTTATAGATTATAAGTTGTATACCTATAACCCATAACCTTCATAATATAATGAAATCGAATAGGGTGGCACAGGGTTTGTTATCTCGCAATAATATCTTCTTGATTTATGCAGAACCCCATATCTCAATAAAGAGATGATTCTACTGGTTCTCTAGAAAGGAGGTGATCCAGCCACACCTTCCGGTACGGCTACCTTGTTACGACTTCGTCCCAGTCACCAGTCCTACCTTAGGTACTGTTCTCCTTGCGGTTAAACAAGTAACTTTAGGTATTACCAGCTCCCATGACGTGACGGGCGGTGTGTACAAGACCCGGGAACGTATTCACGGCAGCATGCTGATCTGCCATTACTAGCGATTCCGACTTCATGTAGTCGAGTTGCAGACTACAATCCGAACTGAGAGGCCGTTTGGGGATTGGCTCCATCTTGCGATATTGCATCCCATTGTCGACCCCATTGTAGGACGTGTGTAGCCCTAGACGTAAGGAGCATGCGGACTTGACGTCATCCCCACCTTCCTCCCCGTTATCCGAGGCAGTCTTCTTAGAGGGTAATCCCAAAGGGAAAACAACTAAGAATAAGGGTTGCGCTCGTTGCGGGACTTAACCCAACATCTCACGACACGAGCTGACGACAGCCATGCACCACCTGTACTGATGTCCCTTACGGGAGGACCATGTTTCCATGGTTTTCACCAGCATGTCAAGCCTAGGTAAGGTTCTTCGCGTTGCGTCGAATTAAACCACATCCTCCACCGCTTGTGCGGGTCCCCGTCAATTCCTTTGAGTTTCAACCTTGCGATCGTACTCCCCAGGTGGGGTACTTAATGCGTTAGCTTCGGCACTCATCCTTTAAAAGAACGAACACCTAGTACCCATCGTTTAGGGCAAGGACTACCAGAGTATCTAATTCTGTTTGCTCCCCTTGCTTTCGCGCCTTAGCGTCAGTGCAGGACCAGAGAACCGCCTTCGCCACCGGTGTTCCTCCTGATATCTACGCATTTCACCGCTACACCAGGAATTCCATTCTCCCCTTCCGCACTCAAGGCCAATAGTATCGACTGCAGTTTCCCGGTTGAGCCGAGAAATTTCACAATCGACTTAAAAGCCCGCCTACACGCCCTTTACACCCAGTGATTCCGGACAACGCTTGCCTCCCCCGTCTTACCGCGGCTGCTGGCACGGAGTTAGCCGAGGCTTATTCCACTGGTACCGTCATTTTTATTTCGTCCCAATGAAAAGGGTTTTACATCCCGAAAGATTTCATCACCCACGCGGCGTCGCTGGTTCAGGGTTTCCCCCATTGACCAAAATTCCCTACTGCTGCCTCCCGTAGGAGTAGGGGCCGTGTCTCAGTCCCCTTGTGGCCGATCGCTCTCTCAAGCCGGCTACCCGTCGTCGCCTTGGTAGGCCATTACCCTACCAACTAGCTGATGGGACGCGGATTCATCTCTTAGCGAATTGCTCCTTTGATTTCAACAAGATGCCCTGTCGAAATATTATGCGGTATTATCCCCAGTTTCCCGGAGTTATCCCCCACTTAGAGGTAGATTATCCACGTGTTACTCACCCGTTCGCCACTATCATACATTCATATTGCTACAAACGCATGACCGTTCGACTTGCATGTATTAGGCACGCCGCCAGCGTTAGTCCTGAGCCAGGATCAAACTCTCCATAAAGAAAGTTTAATCATTTTAAACCTAGAATTTTCGAAGATCCATAAAGCTCAATAACAAACACACTGTGCACCATATTCAATTTTCAAAGAACTTAATCCCTTTCGGGCCAAGGTCTGTAATTATACACAAAACGGGTTCAGATGTCAATACCCTTTTATAAGATTTTCAATATTTATTGCAATTATTTTTATCGTTGCTTTTTCAAGCTTTCCCAGGCCTTACCCTAATTAAGTGCTTTTGGGGCCTGCTGTGAGGTATGTACGAAACAAATACATCCATGGTAAACCGGCTTATGGCTTTATATTGCTTAGTCCGCCGTTGCCATCAAAGACCCGTTATTCCTTGACTATTCTGGCCGTCAACTTCTTGCTGAAATAACCCTTGGCCGAATAGGTGGGTTCGATGGTCACATTGATGATATATTCACCGGGCGGAACCAATCTCCCCTTATCGTCGGTGCCGTCCCAGACGATATTGTTCAGCCCCAGGGTCTCCCGGAACTCGTTGACCAGGTTCTTGACCAGGTTCCCGGCGCTGTCTGTGACCTGGATCTTGAAATCCCCCGGCTCGTAGAGCATCAGGGATATGGTGGGCCCGGGGAAGTCCTGGTTCAGTTTTTTGGGATACAGTCCCTCGATGTAGCCGTCTACGCCCACCCAGTAATATTGCACCGACTCCCGCTCCAGGACGAAGACCTGGCCGTACCGCTTCCAGATGGCGATGCCCCGGGGGGATTCGAACTCGTTGTCGCCCTTTCCCTGCCGGCCGAATCCGGCCACATATTTAAGATCGTGGTCGAACTTGTGTACCTGGTGGTTGACCATGTCGGTGGCATAGACGCTGCCATAGAAATCCAGGGCCAGCCAGGCGAAATAGGCCCCGGGCATGGCTATATCGCCGCCGGTGATCTCGGCCTGTATCTTGCCGAACTGGTCGAATTTGCGGATGCGCCCGTTGACCGAATCGGATACAACAATGACCGTTTCGTGGCGGAAATTCCACCTGTCGGCGAAATCGACCACCGCTATGGCCGACGGCCGGTCCAGCTTGCCCCCGCCGTCCATAACCCGGGTTCTGCGGCCCACTTTGTCATATATCACAATGCGGTTATGATCGGTATCGGTTACATAAAGATTTCCGGCGGCGTCTACCGCGCAGCCCATGGGATGCGATAACTCGCTCTCCCCTATATTACGGATGAATTCCAGTTTCCCTTTTTCATTGTATAGGCAGACCACCCGGTTGTTGTTCATATCGGCCACGTAGACAAAGCCGTCCTCGGTGGCCGCCACCCCCAATGGATTATGGAACTGGCCGTTGCCCGACCCCAGGGAGCCATAGGCCGCCAAACCGTCCAGCCCGCGGTTATAGATTATCTGGTGGCGGTTTGAATTGGCAGCATAGACCGTCAGCTCGTCGTCGTCTCCCGTAGTGGAGGGATCGTCAGTGGATTTTAATTTTACCGCGGCGATGCCCTGCGGATCATCAAACCCGGCCCCCAGACTGAGCAGAATTTTCAGGTAGAATTTACCGGCCTTATGAAAGCCGTAGGAATGCCCGTAGGGAGGCGGCACCAACAGGCTGGGCCGGTATTCCTGGGCCGGGACCGGCTTCCAGAAAAACGCCAGAAGAAGGATTATTGCCACCCACTTGTATTGTTTCAGTGCAGGACAGATCCGGCGGTTCGTCATATTTTCTCCTCCAATAGCCAACGGTATACGTAATAACCGACCATTACTTTTTTTATATAATTCCTGGTCTCCAGGTAGGGTATCTCTTCGATCAGATAGTCATCGTCGTTCCGGCAGCGTTCCGATTTAAGCCACTGCTTGACCCGATGAGGCCCGGCATTATAGGCGGCCAGGGAGTGAACAACCGAACCGTCGAACTGCTTAAGCAGGCTGGACAAAAATCTGGTGCCGTAAGCGATGGATGTTTCTGGATGGTACAGTGCATCGGGCTTGAATTTCTTCAAACCGGACAGTTGCTGGCCGGTCTTGGGCATTATCTGCATCAGCCCCCTGGCCCCGACCCGGGAACGGGCGGCGGCCACGAATTTGCTCTCCTGCCTCATTACCGAAAGCACCAGGGCCGTTTCCAGCGGGCTCTCTGCCAGTGATGCCTCTATGGAGCGAATATACCTTTGGGGATACAGAGTCTCTATCAAAGCTTTGGGCCTGGGGCCCATCCAGAGGTCAAATGATCTTTTAGCGCAATATATGGCCTGGGGGTCCATCCCCGCCTGGCTGTATAGCTGGGCCAGATAATGAAGGGCCACCGGATCATTCCAGCTGATCTTCCTGATGGCCTCGGCCAGCTTGGCGGCCTCGTCCAAGAGGCCCATATCCACCAGTCGGGATGCCTGGGTGAATCTTCGGTGATTTTTGATCCAGCTCTCCGGCTCAAGCTGCGGCTCGGCCACGGCGGAATCCAAAAAAGCCAAATGGGCGACCCTATCCGGGGAGAGGCTGTCTCCGGACGGGGAAAATCCGCTCAGCTTTTCCCTGGCCCTCCAGCCGTAATAGGTATATTCATATTTTGCGGCCAGCTCCCGGTATTTTTCCCGGGCCGCCAGGCTGTCGCCCCTCCCCTCCAGAGCCTTTCCCTGCCAAAAAACGGACACCTCGGCGAAATCGCTCTGGGGGTATCTTCTCTGCGCCTCCCGCCAGTGTTTCAGGGCCAAGCCGTAGGCTTTCATTTTATACTGGCACCATCCGGCCCTGAAAAGCGCCTCGTCAGCCCAACTGGTGCCGGACTGAACCTGGGGCACTTTCAGATAGGCCTGGGCTGCCAGGGTCAGCTTGCCCTGCCGCTCCAAACATTTGCCTATAAGGTACTGGGCCTGGCCCAGCAGGCTGCTGCCCTTATTGTAGCGGATGAATCTGGTCAGCAGGTTCCTGGCCGATTCATACTTCTTTTGGCTGATCAGCCGGTTGGCTTTATGAATGGTCCCTTTGCGGACCGGCGCCGGAGCGCTGCCGGAGGCTAGCGCAGGCTGTGCCATCAATAGCGATATCAGCAGGCTGTCGTTCCCCTGATTGTTTCCGGCTGAAGCCAGACTGTCAAAGATCCTGCCGGCTGTTTTGGACTGCCCCTGCTGCTGATAGCAAAACCCGGCGTTCATCCAGGCGATATCCGCCAGCAGCTGATCCTGCCGGGCCAGTTCCAGAAAATCATACAGGGCATCACGGTAAAGCCCGATCTTCTTCAGGCTGTATGCTCTCTGCCATTTGCAATTGATCTCCAGAGAAGAGCCGGGCCAGCGCTGGATAAAATCGTCCACCTCCTTGATGGCGCTGTGATGATCACCGGCCAGGATCAACAGCCTGATTTTATTGTACTGCGAGAGGGAATCGACGGGGATCGCGTTCAAGACATCCAGGGCCCTGTCGTATTCCAGCCACTCCCCCAGCATCAAAGCCTGCTGTACCGCACCCGCCGGCTCCTGGGCGGGAACGGTGGCGGGGATCATGAACAGCCAGACCAGAAGCAGATATCTTTTCATATGTTAATTTTAACCGATGCCGCAGGCATTTGTCAAAAGAAAAACGGGAAGAACAATTTTCTTCCCGTTGCCCCCTGCCCCTGTCGCTATTTAAAAGTTTTTTTGAGATCGGCGATCAAGGGGTTGCTGCCGGCCGGGGCCAGCCGGATCTGGTATTTATCGGTGATGTCCGAGATAAGCCTGCCATGCTCGGCGGAGTAGGCCTCCCTGGCGGCAATGGCTTTGGCCTCCCACTTGTCGGAGATGATCTGCACCTCGGCCCTGCGTTGGCCGGCATTTTTGAATTTAGTGCCGGCAATTACCGTCTGGTAACGAAGCAGGTCGTTGCTGATGGCCTGGGCCATCAGATCGGCAATATTCAACAGCCTGATGAAATCGGCATGAAAAGCACTGAGTTTTTTATCCACACAGTTCGCTTGGAGGCAAAACCCCGTTTTGATCTGGGCCATATCCTGGGAGAATTTTTGATAGAAATCCAAGGTGGCCCGTTGCGTGGAATAGGGCTGTTTTTCGAATTCCGACAAGCGGCCCAGCGCTTGTTGATACTGTTCCACCAACGGCTTGGTGGCAGCCAGGTAATGCCCGCCGCCTCCGCAGCCGGCCATTGTTGCCAGCATAGACCAGGCCAATAAGCAGGAAAATATTCTCCTCATTTATCCACCCTCCTTTTAAACAGTTTTTATTTTAACTGTCAGTCACTGGCGCAATTATTTAAATGAACGACGGGCTTTATTATGTATGGATATGATAGCTCTATTTGGTATATTTTTCAAGGAGAAAATGTTTTTATTTTCATAATGCCTTTACCAGCGGCACCAGCATCTCATGGGAGGTGGTTCCGCCGTGGTTGGCCTTTAAGTAAACTTTTTCCTCGCCTAAAATAAAATCCTTCAGGCACCAACCGTCTTTCATTACCAGCACGAAATCCCCTATTCTTTCGATCAGCCGCGGATCGGGCGGGCCCGGGCCATAAAAGCCCTTTTTAATTATCTGGGACCTTGAATATAATTTACAGGCCTCTCCCAAATAAGAGGAAATGTATCTTTTGAACTGCGCTACTTTATCGGGATGGACATGGCAATAAACCACCCTTGGTTCGCCGCATAATGGCAGGGCCAGGCACTGATTCAAATCCGGATGGGCCTTAAGCTCAATAACTTTTTGTGGGGGGGTATCTATCAAGCCATGATCGGCCGTAATCAACAGCAGGACATCATCACTTTTAACCGACTGCCAAAAGGAGGCGATCTTTTTATCCAGCTTGTGAAAGTGAGCCTTTGCCTTGGGGCTATCCGTTCCGTGCAGATGGCACAAATGGTCGATCTCCGGCCAATAGGCGGAGATGAAAGTCTCCCCTTTGGATTTGTTCAGGGCTTTCTTCATTCCGGAAAAAAGGCCGGATAGGTCCTCATATGGTATCGGAATGGCCCGGCCCCGGGTGGCTTTGGAGAAAGGTCCTTCAGCTATGAACCCGGGGGTGACAATAAAATTTTCAGCCTTTAACTTATCGAACAGGGGCCGGCCGCCGATAAGATTTTGGGGATCGATCCCGGCTCCGGTGAATTTACTGCCGCCGAAACGCGGCTGATAGAACAGGACCTTGGATACCACCCCCAGCTCTTTCAGATGGACGAACCATCCGGTGATGGCATGACGATCCGGGGGCAGGCCGGTGGCAAAGCTGGTGATGCTACTGGCCGTGGTCGAGGGAAACACCGATGTCATCCTGGCATAGAGATTTTCCTTCAGCCAGCTGTTCTCCCCATGCTTCTGCAGGAAATGATATCCCAGCCCGTCCAGCACCAGCAGGATGATCTTTTTATAGGGTTTCAGGGCGCTGGCCGGAAGCTGCCTCAGCTGGGCATACCCGGTTTTATGCCCGAACCTTCCGGCAATGCTGGCCATCAGGTTCACGATGCTACCGCCGTTGTAATCGGGAAGGTATCTTTTCTCCATGGTAATTGCTCTATTGATTCCAAAAATTAAAGCCGGACATTTCCGGCTTCCGGTTGTTTCTATCTGTTTCCTGGGGTTATTTTTCTTTTAATCATCAGAACGATTTCGTTCATCTCAGCCAACCCGAAAAGCTTGGCGACAGCAAGGTAGAGCAGGATCAAAAACGAAAGGAACCCGGTCAAAATACCGGCCTTGGGCCACAGCCCCAGCGGACCCATCTGCTGGAGCCAGAGGTTATTCATGAAAAAGGCCGCAGCTCCGGTCAACAGGGAAGCCGCAGTTATTTTTATCAGGGAGCGAGAAACATGGCCCAGCCTGATATCGGGCAAACGTTTTTTGATAAGCCACAGGCTTATCACGGCAATGATGGTATAGGCCGAGGCATGCCCCAGAGCCAGCCCGGGAATCCCCAGTAGCCCGATAAGGGCAAAATTGATGATGGTATTGGAGGCGTTGCCGATGAAATTCAGTGCCAGCGGGGTGATGGTGTCCTGCAGGGAATAGAAGACCCGGTTCAGAAAGAGGTATATGGTAAAGGAGAACAGCCCCAGGGAATAGCAGGACAGGACGGTGGCCATCAACTTGGTATCCTGTAAGGTAAAACGGCCCCGCTGCATCAGCACCTGAACGATAGGCAGGCTCAGGGTCAGGTAGATAACCAAGGCCGGGATAATAACGATGGCGCTCCAGATGATACCCTTCTCCACGATGCCGGCGAATCTCGGCCAGTCCTTTTTAACCGCCAACTCCGAAAGTCCGGGAAGCAGCACCGTTCCTATGGATACCGCAAAAAGCCCGTGGGGCAGCACATAAAAAGCAAAGGCGTATTGCAGGGCCGACACCCCGCCCTGAAAGTTGATGGCCAGGTTGTTCTGGACGGTCAGATTTATCTGATTCAATATGACATAGGCCAGCACCGGCAGCGACAGCTTGACTATTTTGATGACCGCCGGATGCTTGAAATTAATACTGAAATGGTATTGCCATCCGGCCTTTTTCAAACTGGGGTACTGGACCAGGGCCTGGGCCAAAACGCCCATGGTTGTCCCCAAAGCCAGCCCCACCACTCCAAACCCGGGCACCCAGCGGTAGGCCGCCAAAGTGGCGATTGCGATGATGTTGTTTACCACCGGGGCAAAGGCCACCACCATAAACCTGTCCCGGGCGTTCAGAATGCCGCCGGCCAGGGCTGAAAGCCCGTATAAAAAGATCTGAGGAACAAAGAAGATAAAAAAGAACAGCACCTGCTGGCGTATCTCCGGTCCGGCCTTGAGGGTCTGGAGGTACACTAATAGCGGGGAACCTATCCAGCAGATCAGGGTGGTCACCCCCAGGGCGATCAGGGCGGCGTTGAATATCTGGCTGATATTTCTCCAGGCCTGTTCCTTATCCTGGGACGACAACTGCTCCACCACCACCGGGATGAAGACCGCCGACAGGATCCCCCCCAGTATCAGTTCATAGATCATGGTGGGCAGGATATGGGCCAGGTTGTAGGCGTCGGCTATAGGGGTGAAACCCAGCACCGCGCCCATGAAGGCCCATTTCACAAATCCGGTAACCCTGGAGAACAGGGTGCCCAGGGACATCCCGGCCATATGTCTTAAATGCTTGCTCAAATCAATATCCTGAAAGTTGCCGATGCTGCTGCCTTGGTAAATTAAAAAGGGCTTGATCTCTCAAGCCCAAATATCAAGATAAGATCAGTTCTTGACCGCATGGACCAACGACAGCCCTCCTATGAACAGGAATCCGAACCAGTACAGCAGCATGAAAGGGATGGTGGCCAGCTGGGCATGGTCGATGGCGTACCATAGAGCGAAGGTGGTGTAGACCGCCAACAGGATCTCGAAGATCACGGTGAATTCGAATTTGGCCCGGTATTTTTTCTGCTGCCAGTTGCGGCTCTTGCCGTTCAGATTGTACTTCGGGGTCCTGATGAATCCGCTCTGCCGGTTGAAAAGCGCTTCGAAAACCGCCTTAGTATTTATCACCGAAAGCCCCACCGCCCCGGCCATCAGTATCGGCAGGGACATCACCCGTCGTTTCCAGTCGGGATATATCTCCCGCTGGGCGTAGATATAGAACAGGGGATAGCTGAACGCGCAAATAGTGAACGCAGCGGCTCCGATGAAGAACCCTCGGGAGGCCGATTCGGTAACCTTGATAATCAGCATCGGCCAGGAAAGTATGGAGAGAAGCAGCATCAATGGAAAGACGATATGATTGGTCAGATGGACCGTGGCTTCCCATTTAACCAACAGGGGGAGGCTCCGGTCCTTCCATATCCTGGGCAGGAGTTTTTTGGCGGTCTGAATGGCTCCCTTGGCCCAGCGGTACTGCTGGCTCTTGAAGCCATGCACGTCGACCGGCACCTCGGCCGGGCAGACCACATCGTTGACATAGACGAACTTCCAGCCGGCCAGCTGGGCCCGGTATGATATGTCCATATCCTCGGTCAGGGTGTCGTCCTGCCAGTTCCCGGCATCGATGATGGAAGCCTTGCGCCAGATGCCGGCGGTGCCGTTGAAGTTCATGAATATGCCTGAGGAGTTGCGGGCCCCGTGCTCAATCACGAAATGGGCGTCCAGCCCGATGGCCTGCCCCCTGGTCAGCCAGGAGCAATTATCATTAAGATGCCCCCAGCGGGACTGCACTACGCCGACCCGGTCGTGGGAAAAATAGGGCATCATCTTTTTTAAAAAATCGACCGGAGGGATGAAATCCGCGTCGAAGATGGCCAAAAACTCTCCCTGAGCAACATCCAGGCCGGCCCGCAGAGCCCCGGCCTTAAAGCCGGTCCGGTCGTCACGGTGGATATATACCACCTCCACCCCCTGCTTTCGGTAGTCATCCACCAGCCGGCGGCACAATCCCTGAGTCTCGTCTGTGGAATCGTCCAGCACCTGAACCTCGAACCTGTCGCGGGGATAATCAATGCTGCAGGCAGACTTGATCAGCCTCTCCACCACGTACTGCTCGTTAAAGATCGGCAGCTGGACCGTGATCCTGGGCCATTCCGAATATGTTTTTTGGTGCTTTTGATGAGATCCTCTGTTCTTGCGGTAAAGATAGACCATCAGGTAGGCATGGAAGGAATAGATCGACAGCACCCCCATCAACAGACCATAGACCACTAAAAGCGTAATTTCCAAGCCGGACATGATTTTTTTATATAACCTCTATAAAGTTTTATAAATAAAACATACTCCCAGAATTCCATGATACCCCATTGTTTTGGCATCCGTTACTGAGAGTCTATCGTCAAGTTATTGTTTAACTGCTGAGTATACTACTTTTCTCATATATTTTCAAGTTAATTTATGATTAAAATTTCTCAACGACAGCATCACCAGGGTGCAGCCGACCACGACGCCGATACCTCTTTCCTCCAACAGATCCACCAATATCGGATTTTCCGCCCCGGGGTTGAATATAACCCCCCGTACTAACCCAGTGCTTTTAATCTCAGCGAAAAATCCAGTGCCGGAGCCGAATGAGTTAGGGCACCAATGGAGATATAATCCACCCCGCATTCGGCTATCTTTCTGACATTGTCCAGGCTGACGTTTCCCGAGGCCTCGATCTTGAGCTTGCCCTGGTCACGGGCCGGCGATGACCACACCATCCGGCAGGCCTCGACCATCATCTCGGGCTTCATGTTGTCCAGCATCACTATATCCGGCCCCAGGGCGATGGCCTCCTCCAACTGGGGAAGGTTCTGCACCTCCACCTCTATTTTTATGCTCTTTTTGATCCCGTCCCTTACCAGTTGGACTGCCGCCGAGACCCCGCCGGCCGCTTCGATGTGGTTGTCCTTGATCAGCACCATGTCGTACAGCCCCATCCGGTGGTTCTCCCCCCCGCCGCAGGCCACCGCGTATTTCTCCAGTCGGCGCCAGCCCGGCGTGGTCTTGCGGGTATCCAGTATCTTGGCCCGGGTGCCGTCCACCGCCTCGACGAACCGGGCGGTCAGCGAGGCGATCCCGGAAAGGTGCTGCAAAAAATTCAACGCGGTCCGCTCGGCCGCCAGGATGCTTTGAGCCCGGCCCTGGATGTTAATCACCACCTGCCCCAGGTCGACCGTCTGAGAGTCGTTTGTATTGATTTCTATGGCCAGTTCGGGATCTACCTGCAAAAAGACCTCCCGGCAGATGTCAATCCCGGCCAGAACTCCTTCGTGCTTGGCCATTATCAGAGCCAGTGCCTGGGCCTGGGGATCGATGGTGTATCGACTGGTGACATCGCCCTTCCCGATGTCCTCCCTCAACGCCTGTTTTATCAGGGGCCGGGCCTTGGCAAGATCGAATTTCATATTGGTCAGTCTTTCACAATAGTATTTGAATAACTTTGTGCACTTTGTGGTAAAGAGATTCTTCGTTTGTCTAATATCAAGTCAATCTCAGAATGACGAATTCCTTGATAACGAATAACCATTAACCAACAACTATTTCTTATATTCCGGCGTCCATTCCAGCTTGGGCGGTTCCATCAGCGAGCCCCACAGATATTTCTCGATCTTTTCACGCAGGGATTTATCTATCTCGCGGTTGACCGGGTATATCTTGGCATTAAGCACCCTATCAAGGATATTTACGGCGGCAGCTATGGTCGGCTCCAGCCCCCGGGCCGAGGTATGCTTTACATCGTCGCCCGGGGTGTGGATCATGGTCGAGGCCTGGCCGCCCACCCGGCAGATGTTCACCGCCGGCACCTCGTGGACCGCGAACGGCATGCAGTCGCTGCTGTAGATGTCCAGGCTGGTGCGGAAGTAATGCCCGGTCTCTTTGGTGATGCCGTCGGCATAGCCCTGCAGCTGCGGGGTGCCCAGCACGATCAGCTCGTTCTTGCCCAGTTCGTCGCCGGCCACGTCCACGTTGACCACCAGACCCAGCCGGGCCTTGATTTCCTTCTGATGCTTCTCGGCGTAGGAGAAACTGCCCCGCAGGCCCAGTTCCTCGCCGGAGAACATGATGATGCGGAGATCTCGTTGCGGTTGGTTCTTGGCGAAATGCTCGGCCGCTTTCAGCAGGGTGACTATCCCGCCGGCGTTGTCGGTGGAGCCGGGCGATCGGGCTACGCTGTCGTAGTGCCCTACCGCCAGGGTCAGGTTGTCATCGTATCCCCTGCCTTTGATGTCTATGACGATATTATTGCCGATGCGCTTTCCTGCGGACTGTTTGATGCTCAGTTCAATTTTGCTGCCGGACAGGGCCGACAGCTTCAGGCCGTCCTCATAGGTGACTGTGACCGAGGGCACATAGCCCTGGGCGTACATCTTCTGGCGGTAGGACCAGCTGGGAGCCTGGCGCAGGGGACTGCCGATGGCGATGCAGGCCTTGATGCCGCCGGGCTTGAACTGCTCGGCGATCTTGCGGGAGAAGGTATAGGTCAGGATTATCTTGCCCTTGTAGGCCCCTTTGTTCCGCAGCATGATGTCGGCATTCTCCAAAAAGACCATCTCCCCGGAGATCTTGTGGTCGTGCGACAGCCCGAAGGGATGGGCCTTGAAGGTCTGACCTTTTCCTTTAATGGAGGCCGTGCCGGTCTCGAAGGAGTTGACCGCGAAAGGCTCCAGGTGATGTTTGACCTTGAGCTGTTTGAGGTATTTGGTGAGGATAGTGATGGCCTTCTTTTCCCCGGCCGAGCCGGTCAGCCGCTCGAAGTTGAGCTCTTTAAGAACCTGATGTGCATTGATCATGAGATAAAACTCCGTTTATATTAAGAGTTAATATTTATTAATTTTCCTAATTCCGGGTAAGTATTTATAAGTTCATTATACTCACGTTGGTAAAGTTCTAAATAACCATCTTTTTCATGTGATATGGTTACTAAAAACGGACTTTTATCTGCACGTAGGAAACATATATCTTCGGGCAAGCTTGGCTGTAACCAATCATATAAATTTGATACTGAACCCTTTATGATTTCTAATGACTTATAATTTAAATTATAAACATTCACTAAAGCAAATTCATTTGTAAGTTTTGTTCCAGGCCATTCATTACAGTCATTACTACTTTCAATAAACGGCCTCAACGCATTGAGTATTATTTCTGCTTTTTTATTCATCTTAACAGAATATCTTATTACAACTAAAAAATAACTTGCAAACTTTGATGTCATGTCTATTATTGCTTTATAATTACTATCCTGTGGTTCTCTGTATAAATTATATATATTTCTCACAATAACCTCATTTTATTTAATCTTCCTCAAATTATTGTCTTCATACATTGTAGATTATTTAGATTCTTCGCTTGTCTAATAAAAAGCACTTCTCAGAATGACGACTCCGTTGTAGCCCCTAATAACTACCGCCATCCTTCAACCCGTGTTGCCTCTAAGTCCCCTCAGGATGACAATCCTTTCTGTCACCCTGAGTCTGGCACCCTGCCTGACAAGCTGAATGGGTGACGGTTATTCATCCCTCAACCTGCGTTGCTTTGAAGTGCCCTCGGGATGACATCTATTTTCTTCCCCGCTTCCTGGTATAGGTCACACCCATGTCCGGCTGACCGGTCTTCTTCTTGGACCTTTTCCCACCGAACGGCTTGGCCAGCGGCTCCTGGCCCTGCATTTTCCGGATCTCGTCCCGGATGGCGGCGGCCTTCTCGTATTCCATGGCCGAGGCGGCGTCGAACATCTGCTTCTCCAGCTGGACGATGATCTCCTCCTGGCTTAAGCCCGAGACGATATAGGCCTCCATCTCCTCCTTGACCAGCTCTTGGCGGGAATCGGCCACCGAGGTGGACAGCATCACCTGCTCGATGGACTTGATGATGGACTGCGGGGTGATGCCGTGCTTTTCATTATAGGCCAATTGGATCTTGCGGCGGCGTTCCATTTCGGCTAAGGCCCGCTTCATGGAATCGGTGATCCGGTCGGCGTACATGATGACCTTGCCGGAAAGGTGGCGGGCCGCCCGGCCCGATACCTGGATAAGCGATCGTTCGGAGCGTAAAAAGCCTTCCTTGTCGGCATCTAAGATAGCGACCAGCGAGACTTCCGGCAGGTCCAGTCCCTCGCGTAGCAGATTGATGCCCACCAACACATCGAACTCTCCCAGCCTTAAGCCTCTCAATATCTCTATCCGCTCGATGGCGTCGATCTCGGAATGCAGGTAGCGCACCTTGATGCCGCCCGCCGCCAGAAAATCGGCCAGGTCCTCGGACATCCTCTTGGTCAAAGTGGTCACCAGGGTTCGCTCTTTTCGCTCCACCCGCAGTTGGATCTCCTCCATCAGGTCGTCCACCTGTCCGGTGATGGGCTTGATCACCACCGCGGGATCCACCAGGCCGGTGGGCCGGACGATCTGGTCGATGATGACCCCGGCCGATTTTTTAAGCTCGTAATCCGAGGGCGTGGCCGAGGTGTATATAACCTGGTTGGCCAGCGATTCGAATTCGTCGAATTTCAATGGGCGGTTGTCCAGGGCCGAGGGCAGGCGGAAACCGAAATCCACCAGGGTCTCCTTGCGGGAACGGTCCCCGGCGTACATGGCGCCGATCTGCGGCACGCTGACATGCGATTCGTCGATGATCAGCAGGTAATCCTTGGGGAAAAAGTCTATCAGGCAGAAGGGCCGCTCGCCGGGTTTTCTACCGGCCAGGTGCCGGGAGTAATTCTCGATGCCGGAGCAGTAGCCCAGCTCCTTTATCATTTCAATATCATATTTGGTGCGCTGCTGAATGCGCTGGGCCTCCAGCAGTTTCCCGGCATTGGTCAGGTCGGCCACCCGCCATTTGGCCTCTTCTTCGATGTCCTTGAGCGCCTCCTCCAGCCGGGGGTTGGAGACCAGAAAATGCTTGGTGGGATAGATGGCGATCTTTTCCTTGAGTTCGGTGACCTTGCCGGTCAGCGGTTCGAAGACCGACAGCCGGGCCACCTTGTCATCCTCCAGCTCTATCCGTAGGCCGATATTCTCGTCGCCGGGATGCACCTCGATCACCCCTCCCCGCACCCTAAAAGTTCCCCGGTCGAAGCTGACATCGTTGCGCTGATACTGGATCTCCACCAGCTGTTTCATCACCACCTCGCGGTCGGCCGGCTGGCCGGTCTCCAGCATCAGGACGAATTCCTTCCACTCGTCGGGCGAGCCCAGGGAATAGATGCAGGACACCGAGGCCACGATGACCACATCCCGCCGTTCCAGCAGGGCCGAGGTGGCCCGCAGGCGCAGCCGCTCGATGTCGTCGTTGCGGGAGGAGTCCTTTTCGATATAGGTGTCGGAGGACGGTATGTAAGCTTCGGGCTGGAAATAATCGTAGTAGGAGATAAAAAACTCCACCGCGTTCTGAGGGAAGAATCCCTTGAACTCGCCGTAGAGCTGGGCGGCCAGGGTCTTGTTGTGCGACATGATCAGGGTGGGCCGGTTGACCTTCTCGATGACATTGGCCATGGTGAAGGTCTTGCCCGACCCGGTGACGCCCAGCAATACCTGGTGATTGATGCCCCGGTTCAGCCCGTCCACCAATTGCTCGATGGCCTGCGGCTGATCTCCGGTGGGTTTATAGTCGGATACTAGTTTGAATTGGTTCATTTATTTTGGACGCAGATTAACACGGATTTTTATTTACCATTTCAATCGAAGTGAACACAAAGGACGTTTATAAACATTTGTCATCCTGAGATGGCATACAAACGGGGCTGGCCGTAGGATGACAATCACCCATTCAGCTTGTCGGATAAAAGCCTTCTCAGGGTGACATTGATTTTAAAATCTTTACGATCTTTGCGCCTTTGCGGTTCAATAACCATAAAGGCCCTGTAAGCAGGGCCTTTTATCATTATTCCTATGCCTCGGTCAGCCCGGTGAAGTGGAAATTGTTTACCTTCAGCGGCGGGACCACCATGTTCTCCTGGCTCTCCGGCACGCCCAGCGTCTCCACGTTATTGAAGAACTCCACCAAGTCCTGATTGAACCGCATGTTCTTGACCCCGCAGGATATCTTGCCGTCCTCGATCAAAAAGGTGCCGTCCCTGGTCATCCCGGTGATGATGGGGATCTTGCGGTCCACCACCCGGTTGTACCAGAAGCGGGTGACCAGCACCCCGCGCTTGGTGGACTTGATCATGTCCTCCAGGGTCGAGCTTCCCCCCTCCAAAATTATATTACGGGGCATCGGGCCCCAGGTGTTGGGCTGGGGCAGGCCGTGGCCGGTGGTCTCGGTCCTGTCCTTGGCCGCCGTCTTCAGATCGTACACCGGCCCCTTAGCCACTCCCTTTTCGATGATGCTTACCTTCTTCTTGGGCATGCCCTCGGAGTCGAAGGGCTCGGCCCAGACCGCCAGCGGATGATAGGCGTCATCGGTGATGGTGATATTGTCCCCCATCAGCTTCTGCCCCAGCTTGCCGGACAGGCAGCTTAAATTCTCCTGCACCGACAGGGCGCCGAAAGAAAGCCAGGCCAGAAACATCAGCGGGGTGGTAACAGCCTCAGGTTCTAGGATGACTGTGTAATCGCCCGGCTCCAGGGCTTTTGGATTAAGCCCGCCCAAACATTTTTGTATGGCGATCGAAGCCACCTTCTCCGGGTCAAGCTCGCTTGTTTTACGCACAATTTGGGCGTATCGCCCGGCGGTGATGCCCGACCGGGCGGTGATCTCCATCCGCAAAGTGCTGATGTTGTGATAGGCGAACAGCCCGTTGCTGTTGGCCATGGCGTTCACATAAAGCGTATTGTTGACCAGCCCGGCCAACTCCACCTTCTCCTGCTTGGCCAGGTTGACGGCCTTCAGCACCATCTCGGCCCTCTGCTCCGGCTCTATGAAGGCCGAGCTTTTATCCAGGGCGGCAATTTCCCGGTACTTCTGCGGCCCCACCAACGGCGGCAGGTCCTGCTTGCTGGTGATGGCCTTGGCCGTATTCACGGCTTGCTTTGCCAGTTTCTTAAGCGACTCATCATCGAACTGATTGGTGGTGGCGCGGCCCGAGCGATTATCGAGATCCACCCGCAGGGAGATATTTATGTCCGAGGTCTCCACGTTCTGGTGGATGGTGTTGTTGGCGATCCGGGTCAGCGGGCTGACAACCTGGTTCAGGATCACCTCGGCCTGCCCCTCTTTTACGAAGGACAACGCCTTTTTACAGATATCCTGGGCTTGATTTTTATCTATCATCATTTTTAGATCCATCCCAATAAATACTTTTGATTATCTTTGGACGCCGATTTTCACTGATTTTATCTTAATGGAATTTAATCCGTGTTGATCTGTGTCCTATAAAACAGTCTGGCTTACTTTTTACCCGGCACTACGCCGACCTTGATCTTCCGGAACCGGCTTGGCGAACAGCCTTGGGCGGTGCGGGCCAGCTGCTGGGGCTCCCCCTTGCCGCAGTTGGCGGTTCCCCATATCTTCCAGTCCTTGGGCCCGGCGATGGCGTCGCAAGCGTTCCAGAATTGCGGGGTGAACCCGGTGTAGGTGGCGTTCTTGATCATCTGTCCCAGCTTGCCCTTCTTGATCTCCCAGGCGATCTCGGTGCCGAACTGGAAATTGGAGCGCCGGTCGTCTATGGAAAAACTCTTGTTGGTGGCCATGTAGATCCCGTCGTCTGTTTCGGAGATGATCTGCTCCAGCGGTTTGGTGCCCGGCTCCAGGTTGATGCAGGTCATCCGGACGATGGGCATGTTGCCCCAGCCGTCGGCTCTCATGGCCCCGGTGGATACTTTGCCGATCTTCTGGGCGGTCTCCCGGGAGGAAAGATAATTGACCAGCATCCCGTTCTTTATCAAGTTGTTCTTTTGGGCCTTGACTCCCTCGTCATCGTAGCCGTAACTGCCCAGCCCCATGGGGCAGGTGGGATCGGAGGTGATGGTGACGATATCCGAGCCGTATTTCAGCTTGTCCAGATTGTCGGTGGTGGCAAAGCTGGTCCCGGCAAAGTTGGCCTCGCTGCCGAACACCCGATCCAGCTCCAGGGGATGTCCCACCGATTCGTGGATCTGCAGGGAAAGCTGGGAGCCTTCGATGATGATGTCCTTCTCGCCGCTGGGGCACTGCTCCGCCGATAGCAGGGCCACCGCCTCCTCGGCCGCCTGCTGGGCGTGAGCCGGGAAGTCCAGGGCCTCGATCATCTCGTAGCCGTTGGATTCCCACTGTCCGTCGTGAGAGCAGGGATAGGAACGGTGCTGCACATCACCATCCCTGATGGCCGTGGCGGTGTATCCCCCGCCGCATTGGATGATGCGCTGTTCGATGAAGGAACCGATGGTCGAGGCGAAAAGCTGGTCCTCCACCCAGGCCGCGATCTGCGACTCGGTGATGTTGACCCCCTTGACCTTGCGCATGATCTGGTCGGTCTTCAGCAGCAGGGCGATCTTGTCCTCGAGGGGCACCTCCAGCGGATTCTTCTTGTGCGGGGTGACGTATTTGTCGATGTATTTCTCCACCGGGGCCAGTTCCAGGTCCCGGATCTTGAGCAGGGCGCTGGCCCGGGCCACCTTGACCGCCTGCTTGGCCACCCGCTCGATCTCGGCCTTGTCTATTTTGGGGCTGGAGGCGAAGCCCCAGGCCCCGTTGGCGATAACCCGGATGCCGAAGCCCCCGGAGGTCCGCCGGTTGATGCTGCCCACCTGGCCGTCCTTGACCTCCACCCGCTCGGAGTCCTCGTTGATGATGCGGATGTCGGCGTAGCTGGCCCCGGCCAGCTCGGCCACGTTAAGGGCGTGTTGCGCTAGGTCTTTCAAAATTATATCTCCTTGTTTAATTACTAATCATTCTTCATACATCATAGTTATTTTGCGCTAGTCAGAGTGATTTTAAATCTCCAGAAAAAGGGAATCAACATCGCAACATTACATACTGCCATAAACAAAACAATCTTAATCCCAAGTATTTGTTTTGTTCCCATCAGGAACAATGGTGCAAGTATAGCGACGACAAAGCTAATAATATATAAAAAAACGTATCGCGTAAATATTTTAACAACTTGACTATTTGAAGCGTTATGATCTTTTGATAATTGCGTAAGTATAAACATTAGCGAAAATACAAGAGCAAATAATGCTGCCAAGCTCTGGTTTATTGAACTTAGCAAGTAATTATATGAACAACTTTTGTAAAGTATTTCCTTGTTTATTAGATTAAATAATGGGTCAATAAATAATATTGCATCTGAGATTACGATTATAAAGCACGCTGCAATCCATGCCCCAAACGTTGTATTCTCATCCGCACCCTTTTCATGTAATTTCTTCGAAAGCTGCTTTGTCATCAAATATAATCCCAGAATGGTACTTAGGGGATATATGACGTAAGATGCCAATTTAAAGAAACTCAACATATGACATCCAAAGATAATAATAGCTGCAAAAACAAGCAGCCAATATTTATCTATCTTCATTGGCCATTCGTCCCTAAGAAGTCCATAATGTAGTTTGTCCATCCATTTCCCGTTCCAATTTCTCAATTCCCTTTCGCACCCTTCGTTCTTGAACCCGAGCTTCTCGGCCACCCTGATCATCCTTTTATTGAACGACCAGGTCTCCAGACCAATGTGATGAATGTTACTAGTTTCAAACTGAAAGCTTATCCATAACTTAAGGGCTTCCGTTCCCATGCCCTTGCTGATCAGAGAATCCTCATAGATTGATATCCCGACATACCTGTGATCGGGATTGCCTTTATCTCCGTAACTGTTAACCGTACCGATAGGAGCTTGGTTTGAGTCAATTATAACAGCCTGCGATATTTTCCCTGCTGTTTCCCGCTCTATGCTTTTTGTTAGCCGGGCGGTATATTCCTCTTCCGATTCCCGCTGTTCCCAAGGTGCATCGAACAACCTGGCCTGGCCGGTCATATTGTGCCATTTGAGGAGCAAAGGAATGTCCTCCAGCGTCCTTGCTCTAAGACAGACTTTTTCGCCTTTGGCCAAAATTATATCTTTGGTTAATTCCATAAAAGAATAAAATCTTTGTGGCTTAGTGTCACTTCGACAGGCTCAGTGCATTGCTTTGTGTGAGAATAAACCCCTGGATTCCTGTCTGCACAGGAATGACAATACTGGATTGCTTCATTAGCTCGTCAGGATGCAATAATCGCAATGACGCCTCAAAGAATTACCCTAATATATCCCGGTAATCTATCTTCATGGCGGTCTTGGCCCGGTCCAGTATCTCGCCGGAATACTCCTGCCCTTTTATAATCCCTTTTCGCAGGACATCCTTCACATAACCCAGGTCATTCCCCAGCTCTATGCGCTTCTGCCGGATGGAGGCAAAATAGTCGTTCATATTGGCTATCAGTTCCTTCTTGCAGACCACGCAGCCCCGCCCGCCCTTCAAACATTCCTCTTTTATCGCAGCGTAGCCCGGGGTAAATATCTGGTGATAGGCGTAGACCATGCAGCCGTCCGGGTGCCCGGGATCGTCCTTGCGGGCCCTGGTGGGATCAGTGTAGGCGCTCATGATCTTCTTGGCGGTCTCATCCGCGCTGTCCTTGATCTCGATGGAATTGTTCAGCGACTTACTCATCTTGGCGTTGCCGTCAAATCCCTTGATCCGGCCGAATGCGCCCACCTTGGCCTCGGGCTCCACGAACACCGGCCCATAGATCCGGTTGAAATCGCGGGCGATCTCCCGGGTCATTTCGATCATCGGAACCTGGTCCTCCCCCACCGGCACCAGGTCGGCGTTGAAGGCCAGGATGTCCGCCGCCTGCGAGACCGGATAGGCATAGAAACCGAAGGGCAAAGATTCACCGAACCCCTTCTGCTTGATCTCTTCTTTGACGGTGGGGTTGCGGCCCACCCGGGCCACGGTCACCAGGTTCATGAAGAATATGGTCAGGTCGGCGATGGCCGGCATCTTGGACTGAATGACGATGGTGGCCTTTTCGGGGTCTATCCCGGCCGCCAGGTAATCCAGGGTCACCTCGATGATGTTATCGTGGACCTTTTGGGGGTTTTCGAAATTGTCGGTCAGGGCCTGGGCGTCGGCGATCAGAATGAAGGTGCGGTACTGATCCTGTAGTGCCACCCGTTCCTTCAATGACCCGAAATAATGCCCTATGTGCAGGGGGCCGGTCGGCCGGTCCCCGGTAAGAATTGTCTTCATTTTATATTGTCCTTTATCTTGTCATGTTTTGTTTTTAATTGACCACCCCCTTAATCCCCTCCTTGAATAAGGAGGGGACTGGGGTCTTGGGGACTGGGGTCTTGGGGTCTGGGGGCTTTGACGGATGGACGCCACGGACAGTGGATAATCCACAAATATATTTTGATCTTTATTACTTTGGTCAGAACAACCTATGTGAGTTCCAAAGCCCCCAGCGCTTCTTTGGTTCTTTCTTGGCGACAAGAAAGAACAGACAGGTACTTAAAACCCGCTGTTGAAATTGCTCTGAAAGATCACTTACTCCTCCACTCTAGCAGCACCATCCAGATCGGCAGATCGTGCCGCCAGCCGGTGCCCTTGATGACCTTCTTGTACCAGGGATTCCGCGGGAACACCATCTCCGGCTTCTGTCCCCCCAGCATGCCGGCCAACTTGCGGGCCTCTTTTAATATCAACTTCAATGTTTTTATATCCCTGGCTACGGCGTTACTGAAAGTCACATACTTCTTGTCCTTGGACTGGATCAGCATGATCACCCCAGACAGCCCCTGCCTATCGAAATAGACATAAACCCGTTTCCCTTTGATCAGCCTGAGCAATAATGCCTGGTCAAAAGTCAGGGCTTTCCAGCCCTCCAGATAAAAGCCCTTCCATAATTTATACCGGCTGTCCTTTTTCAGAAAGGTCATGATATCCGGCAGGTCGCCGGGCCGGGCCGGCACCAGTTTTGTCTCCTCGGCTTTTAGCACCTTGCACCACATCTCGTCGAAATTGCCGATGATCTTCATGCCCTTGGATTTCCCCAGGTGGATGGAGATCTTGTTGTACGAGCCGGTGGCATAGCGGATGAACTTTGGTTTGAACGACAGGGCCTTTACCCAGGTGAAATCCTGGATGGCCCGGCCGATGCCGTGCCCCCGGAAAGTGGGGTCCACCCGCAGCCCTTCCAGCCATAGTTCCCCCGGTCGGTGTTCGGTGATCTTGCCCAGCCCGATGGCGGTGCCGTGCAGTTCGGCCACGAAGAACATACCCTTTTTGTCCTTCAGCCACTGGTCCCAAACCTCGGGGATGTAATCGCCCCAGCGACCGAAGGTCTTGTGGCAGAAATCAAACACCGTGGCCTTGTCCGAGGATTTGGCCTTGCGGAATTTGACGTCCTTTATCTCGAAGTATTTTTTCTTTTTCATGAACTGATTCTCACTTTCCAAGTAAATTTTCTTTGCGCGCTTTGCGTCTTCGCGGTTATTTATCCTCAGCCTCCGGAACTCTCCACCTTGTTCCATGGCGTAAAGCCGTGGCCCAGCACCTCCCTGGCATCGGTCACCACCATGAAAGCCTTGGGATCCAGGGCTTTCACGATCTCCCTGAGCTGGGCCAGCTCCTTGCGGCTGACCACGCAGAACAGAATAGTCCGCTCGGTGCCCTTGTAGAAGCCCTTGCCCACCCACATGGTGCCGCCCCGGTCCATGCCCAGCACCACCTCGCCGCGAATCAGTTCGTAATGGTCGGAGATGATGTAGGCCGCCTTGTTGTACGAGGGGCCCTCCAGGATCACGTCCAGGATCCGGCCCGAGATGTACAGGGTGGTGAAGCCCAGCAGGGCCAGGTCCACCTGCCGGAAGGTCAGCCCGGCCAGGGCGATGATGAAGAAATCGACTATCATGATCCCCATGCCCGGGGTGAAATTGGTGTGCTTGGCCAGGATCTGGGCCACGATGTCCGAACCGCCGGTGGTGGCCTGGTGCCGGAAGGCCAGCCCCAGCCCCACACCCAGCAGCACCGCGCCGTAGATGGAGGCCAAAATGGTGTTCTGGGTGGCGGCCTTAAGTTGAAAAGTGACCTGGAAAAAGTCGGTCAGAAACGCTGTCATGAAAACCGCATAGATAGTGCGAAACCCGAATTTCTTGCCGAACTCCCTAAGCCCCCAGACAAACAGCGGAATGTTGATCACAAAGATCATGGTGCCCACCGGCAGTTTGAACAGATAGTAGAATATCACCGCCAGGCCGGCCGCCCCGCCGGCCACGATCTTGTGTGGCACCAGGAACAGGTCGTAAGACAAGGCCATAAAAGCCGCCCCCAGGGTTATCATGAAAAAATCCCAGATGACCTTGGGAAGCCGGGGCTTCACTATTATCCGTTTTATATTTATATCCATGGCATATCTTACTTTCCGGATTTTTCGTATGCCGCCATCGTAGCGCTGAATATTTTCCGCAAGGGCGCTTTATGTTTTTGGGCCGCCGACAGGCAGGCATCGTATTCCGGCTGGAACTTCTTTTCTCCGTCGGGCAGTTCCGCCACCTTGCCTTCGATGATGCCGTATTCGGTCCTGACTTTGATCGTCTTCCGGGGAAGGACAAAACGATCGATCAGCATCCGGCGGATGCCCAAAGTGGTGGTCTCCCGCATGATGATGTCCACCGCCTTCTTTTCCTGGGGCGGAGAGACCAGGGCCGAAAGCATCACTGCCGGGCGGTTCTTCTTCATCTGGATTGGCGTAAAATAAACATCGGCGGCGCCGGCCTGGAAAAGCAGATCCATTACATGACCGTATATCTGGGGATTCATATCGTCAATATTGGTCTCCAGCAGTACCATCTTTTCCATACCGGATGCAGTATCGGCCATATCGCCCACCATCGCCCGCAGGATATTGGGCACCGGAAGATCCATGGTGCCGGCGCCGTGGCCTATCGTTTCCAATGACATGGCCGGCATCGGGCCAAAAGAATCCGCCAGATATGTCATCAACAGCGCTCCGGTAGGGGTCACCAGTTCGCCGGTCAGTTCGTTCTGGTATATTTTAGCTTTCTTCAGTAGCAGGGCTGTGGCCGGGGCCGGCACCGCAAGGATGCCGTGTCGGCATTTGACCGTTCCCTTCCCGATGTTGAGCGGTGAACAATATATTTTATCGATGCCCAGATCGTCCAGGGCCAGCATGGTCCCGGCGATGTCGATGATGCTGTCGATGGCACCCACCTCGTGGAAGTGTATCTTGTCAACAGTTGTCCGATGCACCCTGGCTTCGGCTCTGGCTAACAATGAAAATACCTCTATGATCCTTTTTTCTGCAGGCGGCTTGAATTTGGCCCTTTTTATCAGGGCTGTGAGCTGGGAAAGATTGCGCTCCGGCTGTTCCCGGTATTTTACCTCCAAATGAAGTCCGCCCACCCCCTGTTTAATGACCTGTTTGAGACGGATATCCCAGCCGGACACCGGTATTCTTTTCAGTTCCCGACCGATCTTTTTTTTATCGGCCCCGGCGTCGATCAATGACGCCAGGATCATATTGCCCGAGGCCCCGGTGGGGCAGTCAAAAAATACTGTTCTCACTTCTTGCAGCCTTTCAGAATGGCGGCCGCCAGATACCCGGCCCCGAAGCCGTTATCGATGTTGACCACCGAAACCCCCGGCGAACAGCTGTTGAGCATGGCCAGCAGGGCGGTTATCCCGCCGAAGCTGGCCCCGTATCCCACGCTGGTGGGCACGGCGATCACCGGACAGCTCACCAAACCGCCCACCACGCTGGGCAGGGCGCCCTCCATTCCCGCCGCGGCTATGATCACCTTGGCCTCCTGCAGGACATCCATCTTATCCAGCAGGCGGTGCAGCCCGGCCACCCCCACATCCCACATCCTGACCACCCGAAACCCGAAGATCTCGGCGGTCAGAGCCGCCTCCTCGGCCACCGGGATGTCGGAGGTCCCGGCGGTAATGACCGCGGCATAGTCGCCGCTCTTTGTTTGCTTGACCTTGGCATTGGTAATGATCCTGGCCTGGGGATGGTAGACCGCCCCCGGGCAAAGCTTTTTGACCGCTTTATAGTGTAATGCATCGGCCCTGGTGGCCATCACCAGGCCCTGCATCTTCTGGAAGATCATGGCCGCCTGCTGAGGAGTCTTGCCCTGGCAGAAGATCACTTCGGGCATCCCCCGGCGCAAAGCCCGGTGGGTGTCAATATTGGCGATGCCGATATCCTGATAAGGCAGGGATGTCAGGGCCTTAAGAACATCCTCCTGGGAGATCCTGCCGGCCTTGAATTTTTTCAACAGTTCAGTTATTTTTTCTTTTTGCATTTTTCTTTCCGTCATCGTAACACCCCTTTTGATAACCGGCCAGGTCGAGTGTTACGAACTTATAACCCAGGCCTTTCAGTTTCTTAACAATGTTTGACGATCTTTTTATCATCGCAGGAATTTCTTCCGCCGGGACTTCGATCCTGGCCAGATATCCGTGATGCCTTACCCTCAGGTTACCGAAGCCTATCTTTTTTAAAAAAGTTTCGGAGCTTCCTATCCTCCTAAGTTCTGAAACTTTTATTGTCCTGCCATAGGGAATTCGAGTAGCCAGGCAGGAATTTGACGGAGCGTTCCAGTTGGGCAGTCCCATTTTTTTGGCCAGCGACCTGATCTCTGTTTTGGTCAGTCCGGCCTCGGCCAGAGGACTTCTGATGCCGCATTTGATAGAGGCTGCCTTTCCCGGACGGTATTCCTTTAGATCATCCGCGGTGCTGCCTTCGATGATGGTCGTTATATCTTTTGCCCGGGCGATCTTTTTCATCTCTCGCCAAAGTATGCTCTTACAGTAATAACACCTGTCGGCTGGATTTGATAGAAATATTTTATTTTTAAGCTCATCGGTTTTTATAACCAGATGATTCAGCTTGAACCTCTTGGCGATCGTCCGGGCGGTCTTCGTTTCATTCTCTGACCGTATCGCCGAGACCGCTGTCATCGCCAGATGATTTTCACCCAAGACCTTTTTGGCCATCACCGCCAGAAAGGTGCTGTCGATCCCGCCGGAATAGGCAACCATGACACTGCCGTAGCCTCTTAGTAATGCTGCCAGTTTTTTCTCTTTGTCGTTTAACCCCACGATCTGCTCTGCGCCTCTGTGTCTCGGTGGCATATCATAGCTCGATGATCCGGCCGCTCATATCGTCCAGCTCCACCACCGCGCAGGTGGATTTGCCGGATAGGTACCCGCAGGCCTCGCCAGGGTTGATCACCAGGGTTCCCTCCTCGGAGATATCCACCTTGTGGGTGTGTCCATAGAGGATCAGGTCGTAGGTGCCGGCCTTGATCAGGCTTTCCAAACAGCGCGGTTCGTGCATCATGCAGATGCTCCGCTCTTCAATTTTCAATTCGTAGGGACCGTTGTGCAGTTCGAACCCGGCCTCCTCGAAGCGTTCTTTAAGATAGACCTTCTCTCCGTCGTTGTTGCCGTAAACTGCTATTAGTTTGAGCCTGGCCTTGGCAAACACCGGAACGATGAACGGCGCCACGAAATCCCCGGCATGCAGCACCAGCTTGACGTCCTCATCGAAGAACGCCTCGCAGGCCTTCTGGCAGGCCTCCAGATTATCGTGGGTATCGGAAATCAATCCAATTTTCATAAGTGCTTTTACTCTTAATTGCATTATTTTTTATTAATTAATAAAGCAACATTACTTTAAATCAATCCGCACATTGATGCCAGATATATTAATTCGTTTAATATTAAATTCATAATCAATTATTTCAACATCGCTTTTTAAAAAACCAGAGCCCTTATCAAATTGCGTTATATAATTCATTTTTAATTTCCTTATTATATCACCTTCAAATAATGCGATATTAGCTGATATTGGAAAATCATATATACTATATTCTTTAATGCTGTGTTTACTAGTATAGCTCTCTGCTATTTGATTACAAGATATTGAAAAAGAGGTGTTATGACTTTTACCTTTATTTATTTCAATATATTTCGGAATGTTTCTAAATTCAACATATCTATTGCCACCTAAACCAAGATATATGTTTAAGTCTTTATCGCTAAAATACACACCACAAGCATTATCACCTTGAATCTTATCATCACATATCCAAATACTGCTTCCTGATTTATTTTTGATTGCATAAATTATATTTACCGTGTCTTGCTTTACATAAATTTTATCCTCAACTTTAATATCAAATTCAATGCCTTTATATTTTAATTGCATCTCTTGATAGCTTGTTTTTGCATAAATTAGCGATGGGATTATAACAAATAGGACAATAATGACTTTTTTCATTTGATGCTCCTTTTCCCTATTATCTGTTCACTATAATCTATTGTCTATCGCTGGCATTTGGGGCACCAATATGTCCCCCGGCCCCGGAAGATCTCCTTGGCGATGGTCCCTCCGCATCTTCGGCATTTGTTTCCCTGCTTGCCATACACCCGGTGCTTCACCTGGAACCAGCCCTTCTTGCCCTGCCCATCGCGGTAGGTGTCTACTGAACTTCCCCGGGCGGCAATGGCCTCCTTGAGTACCTGAACGATGGCCCGATGCAGTTTCTTCAGTTCCGGACCGGTCAGCTTGTTGGCCGGGCGCTGGGGAGCAATGCCTGCCCGGTGCAGAGCTTCCGCGGCGTAGATGTTTCCCAGTCCGGCCACGATGGTCTGGTCCAGCAGCATCGGTTTTATCGGCCCCCTGCGCTCGCCCAGCCGCTCCTTCAATGCCCCGGGAGTGAATCCCTTCTCCAGCGGCTCCGGGCCCATCTTTTGGAGGGACGGAATACTACCGACATCTTTAACCAATTCGATGGATCCGAACTTCCGCTGATCTGAGAACACCAGCCTCCTGCCGCCGCTAAAGTAAAAGATGATTCTGGCCGCCTTGGGCAGAGAATCACCTTTTGCCTGATACTGCAACACTCCGGTCATTTTCAGATGGACCACCAAAGCCTGCCCGGTATCCAGGTGGAGGATCAGGTGTTTGCCCCTTCTGCCGAACCGAACAAAGATTCTCCCCGTAATTTCACGGATGAATTTTTTCGCTGTGGCGCCTTTCAGGGAGCCGGGGTTTAGTATCTCAATCTGTTTGATCCGCTTTCCGGCAACGCTCCGGGTAAGGTCCCTTCGGACCGTTTCAACCTCCGGCAGTTCCGGCATTGCTTTAGTTGTCCTCGCCCAGGTTCTTCATATCGTTCTCCAGGGCGTCCAGCTCGGCCAGCAGGTCATCGGCCTCGCTGAGGGTATTCTCGTTCCTGGCCCTGATGGCCTGGTCAGCCTCGGCCGACTCTTGTTCTCCGGCAATAGCCTCAGGCATCTCTATACTTATTTCGGGGATGGCCGATTGAGGTTCTTCGCCGGGGAATACGATCTCCGGACCCCCGGGCTCATCTATCTGGATCGGGGACACCGGGGCTGCCTGCGGGGCGCTGATTCCGGCGTACTCCTGGATCAGCGTCCGCTGGCGCTCCCGAAGCTGGGAGAGCTGCTCCTCCAGTTCATGGTTCCTGGCGGTCAGTTCCTCGTTCCGGTCCCGCAGATCCTTGAGGACCTTCTCCCATTTCTGCCTCTGCTCCTGATATTTGAGCTGTATCTCCTGTATCTTGGCCTGCACCTCCACCCGCCCCTGGGCCGTGGCGTTCTGAACGTCGTTCTGGCGCTGGGCCTGCATCTCCGACTGGGCCCGGGACACCGCGCCCTGGATCTCGCTGTGGTGCTTCAACTCGAGCTGATCGATCTTGTCCTGCATCTCCTGGCGGACCTCGTTGACCGCGGCTTCGATCTGCTTATAGGTCGACTGAGAAGCAGCCTGGGCTGGAGCGGTTGGCACAGCCGGCTGAACAGGCGGCGGCTGAGGTATATTGAAGGCCGGTGGAGCAGCAGGCCTGGGCACCGTTTGCTGCGGCGGAGGGGCCGGGGCTTCCTGGATAGGCATCCTGGGCGGCGGTTGCGGTATATTGGCGGCCGGAGGTGCTGGCGGCCGGGGCGCCATTTGTTGCGGCGGAGGCGGCGGAACCGGCTTGGGCATGGCCGGAGGTGCGGCCGCTGCTGGAGCATCGGCGGTCACAATCTTGCCGAAAATATCATCCAACTCGTCGTCCAGACCGGCGCCCAGCAAACCGTCGGGGCTGGGCATGCCGGCGGGCTTTCCTATCGGAGCCCTGGGGGCCGCCGGAGCCTGTCCCGGCACGGCCGGACGGGGCGGCGGTTTGGGGGCCAGGTTGGTAAGCCAGGCATTGAACTGCCCTGCGTCTTTTTGATTATCTTCTGGTGGTACCATATATCTAACCTTTCAAGATTTACTGAAATGGGAATTTTTGATTTTATAAAAATTGCTATAATTGTATCTTCAGCAAAGGGGTTGGGGCTTTCAAAACGAAATCCTGATTAATTCCTTCGACTATGTTTTTTTGTCCTCTAAACGTAAGAAGGGCCATACATTCATCAATGGTACACCATTTATACTGACTATGCTCGTCATTTAGAATAACGTCGGCGTCAACATCGACGAACCCCACGAAAACTGGGGCTATCCAAATTGAGTCCTTTCTTATCTCATAGAACTGTTCGCATAGGCTAGCTGAATAAAGATCCTTGATATCCAAACCGGTTTCTTCCCGAGCCTCCCTAATAGCAGCTTCATAGGCCTTTTCATTTGCCTCAATTCCACCTGCCACATAACACCAGGAACCCACTGGCTCATATTTTCTTTGCAATAAAAGGAACCGGCTTTCGCCTTTGACTTTTTTAATTAAAACCATTACCGCACCATAGGCCCTTATTGGTATCTCGTTCATCAATTCCTAATCCTAATAAAAATATGTCCGTGTGAATCCATGAAAATCAGTCGAATCAGTGTGCCGCTATTTCCCCACTCCGCAGCATTTTTTGTATTTCTTCCCGCTGCCGCAGGGGCAGGGATCATTGCGCCCCACATCTGGGCCGGACTTGACCACCGGGGCCTGTTTGGGCCGGCCTTCTTCGTCGCGGGGGATCATTCTCCGTGTTGCTGGCGCCTGACTGCCATCCTCGATCGGCCCGGCCGCCGTTGGCGCGGCCAATTCCGGCTTGAAGGCGGTCATGGCCACCGGCCTGGCCCGGGGCGGCGCCACGTTGACCGGGTGGGCCTTGAACAGCAGTTCGATGGTGGCCGAGTCGATGGTATCGTTCAGCTCCATGAACATGGCGTAACTTTCCTTCTTGTACTCGATCAGGGGATCCTTCTGCCCGTAAGCCCGCAGGCCGATGCCCTCCTTGATGGCGTCCAGGTTGCTCAAATGCTCCCGCCATTTCTCGTCGATGGTCTGCAACAGGGCGAAGTGCTCCAGCCTCCTCATCAGTTCGGAGCCCAGGCTTTCCTCCTTCTGCTTGTATCTCTCCCTGACCGCTTCCTGGAGATATTTCTCCAGCGAAGTTATGGTCATCCCGTGATATTGATCTTCGGAGACCGAAAGATCCATCAAAAAATGTCTCCGCAGATCATCCTTAATGCCGGCCCAGTTCCAGTTCTCGGGATACTCCTTTTCATTTGTATTGCCGGCCAGGATGGCATCCACCACCCGGTCCATCATCTCGTTTATTTTATCCTGCAGATTGTCGTCGGTCAGGGCCTCGTGCCTTATCTGATAGATGGCCTCGCGCTGCCGGTTCATGATATCGTCGTATTCCAACAGGTGCTTCCGGATGTCGAAATTATGTCCCTCCACCCGTTTCTGGGCGACACCGATCTGGCGGGTCAGCAGGGGATGGGTGAGCACCTCGCCTTCCTCGGCCCCCAGCTTCTCCATCACCCCGGCGATGCGCTCCGACCCGAACAGCCGCATCAGATCGTCCTCCAATGTCAGGAAGAAGCGGGAGGACCCGGGATCTCCCTGCCGGCCGGCCCGGCCTCTCAGCTGGCGGTCTATGCGGCGCGACTCGTGCAGCTCGGTACCGATGATGTGCAGGCCGCAGGGAACCTTCTCCCGGCACTTTAGCGTTTCGTAATGGGGGCATTGCTCCGTAGAGTCGTCCTGGCTTACCAAGCGGCAGTGCGAGCTTTTGACCACCCCCGGACCCAGTTTGATGTCGGTGCCGCGCCCGGCCATGTTGGTGGCGATGGTCACCGCGTTGGGCTGCCCGGCATTGGTGACGATCTCAGCCTCTTTCTGGTGGTGCTTGGCATTGAGAACTTTATGATTGATGCCCTTGCGGGTCAGCATCCGGGACAGGGTCTCCGACGCCTCCACCGACACCGTGCCCACCAGCACCGGCCGGCCGGTCTTATTCATCTCCTCTATCTCGTCGATGACGGCGTTGTATTTTTCCCGGCGGGTGCGGTAGATCACATCGTCGTAGTCGGATCGCCGGATGGGCTTGTTGGTGGGCACCACCGCCACGTCCAGCTTGTATATCTCGAAAAATTCCGAGGCCTCGGTCTCGGCGGTACCGGTCATTCCGGCCAGCTTGGCGTACATCCGGAAATAGTTCTGGATGGTGACGGTGGCCAGGGTCTGGGTCTCCCGCTCGATAAACACGTTCTCCTTGGCCTCAATGGCCTGATGCAGGCCGTCGGAGTACCTCCGTCCGGCAAGTATCCGCCCGGTAAACTCATCCACGATCAGCACCTTGCCGTCGCTGACCACATACTCCACGTCCTTCTCGAACAAAGAGAAAGCCCGCAACAATTGCCCGATGTTCTGGTTCTTCTCCGACCGCTCGGAGAAGGTCTGCTCCAGCTTGATCCGGGCCTCGGCCTTCTGGGCTTCGCTCAGAGAATCGTCGCTGTTGATCCGGTGCATCTCCTCGGACATGTCGGGGATGATGAACAGCTCAGGCTCCTTGGGCGAAATGGTCTGGCGGCCTTTCTCGGTCAGGTCCACCACGTGGGATTTCTCGTCTATGGAATAGAACAGGGGCTCGTCCAGCTCCCACATCTTCTTGTCGCGGATGAAGTCGTTCTCCACCTCCTGCATCAGCCTTTTGTTCTTGCCGTCCTGCAGCAGCTTGGAGAGTTTCTTGTTCTTGGGCCCGCCCCGGTAGGCCTGCAGCAGCTTGATGCCGGCCTGGTATTCCTCGCCCTCGCTCAGCAGTTTTTCGGCCTCGGCGGTGATCCGGTTGACCAGCAGTATCTGGCTCTCCACCAGGCGCTCCACCGGCCTCTTCAATTGATCGTAACGGTGGGTGGAGTGCTCCACCGGCCCGGATATGATCAGCGGGGTGCGGGCCTCGTCGACCAGGATGGAGTCCACCTCGTCGATGATGGCGTAGTAATGCTCCCGCTGAACGCACTGCTCCAGGCTGCCGGACATGTTGTCCCGCAGATAATCGAAGCCGTATTCGTTGTTGGTGCCGTAGACGATGTCGCACTGGTAGGCGTCCCTGCGCTCCGGGGTACCGGGCTCGGTGTCGTCCAAGCAGCCCACCGTCAATCCCAGGTATCGGTAGATCTGGCCCATCCACTGGCTGTCGCGCCGGGCCAGGTAGTTGTTGACCGTCACCACATGGACCCCGCGCCCGGTCAGGGCATTAAGGTAGACCGGCATGGTGGCCACCAGGGTCTTCCCTTCGCCGGTGGCCATCTCCGCGATCTTGCCCTGGTGCAGGACTATGCCCCCCAGCAGTTGGACATCGAAGGGCACCATCTCCCAGGGAAGTTCCATTCCCACTACCGTCCAGCTTTTCCCCGTATGGCGGCGGCAGACCTCCTTGACCACGGCAAAGGCATCGGGCAGCAGGTCGTTCAGAATCTCCTGGTCTTCCCGCCCCTGCTGGCGTTCCTCAGCGATCCTGGTTTTGAACTGGGCTGTCTTGCCCTGAAGCTCGGTTTCGGAGAGGCTTTTATATTCCTCGAAATACCGATTGATCTCATCGATCCTGGGCTGGAGTTTTTTGGCATCCCGTTCATACTTGCTGCCGAACAATTGTGTCAGTATCTTTCCGTACATAATATCTTATAACATTCTTAAAATTTAAACACTTATCCAAGCAAATTTAACACAATTTTGATGATTTTGCAAGCAAATAAGAAGGGGAACGGCCTTACAGCTGATCCCCTTTTATTTTGGAATTTATATCCTACTCCACGGCGCTATGGAAAACATTCCTCACCTGGCCGAGTGAAACGGCCTGTTTCAAGTGCCTACGGACTGATTCCCTGCCCATGGCCCGGCCTAACAGCTTCAGCACCTTCAGGTAACCCCGGATATTCTCGCTGGTGAATACGGGTTGTAACTAATCTCCGTCACTAAGTTTGTGTAAAAACAGCCCGACCCTCAAATACGCTCTCAGGATGAACGACGGAGCATGATGTTTCCCAAAATAATAATAAAGTGATCGGCGGTGTTCCTCGGCCATTTTCTTTTTTTCCAGCTCGGTGCTCTTCCCCCAATAATGGATCAGCTCGGCCTGCGGCACCACCCAGCTCTCCCAACCCTTCAAATGAGCCCGGTAGCACAGGTCGGTATCCTCCAGATACATGAATATATTTTCATCGAAGTTGCCGACCTCTTTCAACATCTCCCGTCTCAGAATTATGCAGACCCCGCCCAGGGCCTCCACCCGACAGGGACGGTCCAACGGGATCTCCTGTTGCAGGTATTTTTTGGAACCGGGGTTGCCCGGCCAGATTGATGACACGGGAGATTTCCGGGCGAAGATTATATTTGAATATGTGGGGAACCGGCGAAAGGTCGGTTGAAGACTGCCATCCTCATTTAGCACCTTTGGGCCGGCCAGGCCCGCCCGGAGATTACCATCCAGGAATTTTATCAAGCTTTTGAATAGGCCCTTTTTTATAACGGTATCGGGATTGAGAATCATGAGGTAACGCCCGGAGGATACAGCCATCCCCTGATTGCAGGCTCGCCCAAAGCCGAGATTATCAAGGTTCTTGATTAATTTGACATCGGGAAAATCGACGGATATTGTTTCGGCGCTGCCGTCGCTGGAGGCGTTGTCCACTACTATCACTTCCAGATTTTTATCCGTCGATGACCACTCGGCATAGAGGGAATGCAGGCACTGCCTGAGCAATTCCCTGACGTTCCGGTTGACGATAATTACGCTTAGTTCCATCATTTTCACCCCTAAAGAAAATAGAGACGAATATTTCCGTCTCTAAAACATTGTTTAAATGTTTGGTTGATTATAACCGGCCCAGCAGCCTTATTAACTGAAGGCGCCACACCATCCAGGCGGCTTCGTAAATGATCTTCTTGGACATCTTGGATTGCCCGACCTTGCGTTCTTCGAAGATGATGGGCACCTCCACCACCTTGAATTTCTTGTAATAGGCGTTGAAATGCATCTCTATCTGGAAGGCATAGCCGTTGGATTTTATCCGGTCCAAATTGATGGCTTCCAGCACCCGGCGGCGATAGCATTTGAATCCGCTGGTCAGGTCCCGCACCGGCACTCCGGTAATGATCCGGGCATATATATTGGCAAAGTAGGACAGTAGCAGCCTCTTAAGGGGCCAGTTGACCACGTTCACTCCGTTCAGGTAGCGGGAGCCGATCACCAGATCGTATTCCTTGATCTTCTCCAGGAAGACCGCCAAGGTTTTGGGCGGATGGGAGAAGTCGGCATCCATCTCGCAGATCAAATCGTACTTGTGTTCCAGCGCCCACTTGAAGCCGGTCACATAGGCGGTGCCCAGGCCCATCTTGCCCGGCCGGTGGATCACATTGACCCTGGAATTCTTGGACGAGATGTCATCTACCATCTGCCCGGTGCCGTCGGGGGAATTGTCGTCAATGATCAGCACATTGATGATCGGATCAACGGACAAAATCTGATCAATAATAGGGGATATGTTCCCTTTTTCGTTATAGGTCGGGACGATCACCAGACAATTCATTTTCTTCTCCCTATGATCGCTAATACAATGATACCGGATAAAATGATTATAGCAGAAATTATGCTGATTGTTAACCCTAATATGAAATATTTTGAATGATATTTGAACTCCACCCGGTGTTTCCCCTCCGGGATCGGAACCGCCCGGAAGGTGTAATTGGCCCGGAACACCTTGGCCGGAACCCCGTCGACAAAAGCCTGCCAGGCAGGGTAATGATTGTCGCTGAAGACCAGGATGCCGGGCTTGTCAGACTCGGCGGTCATCAGCACCCGATTGGGCTGGTAGGAATCAATGATCACCTGGCCCGCCACATTTTCCGAGGGGATAAAATCAGCCAGATTCTCCTCTAATATGACTGATTTCGAGGGGTCGAAATCCGGTTGTTTCATTCTTTCCAGGATGCCGCTGCCCTGGGCTATATTTTCATAACGACCCACTATCCAAGCCCTGGGAAGAACAGTCTGATTTTTAAAGATCTTAACCCGGCCGTTATAGCAGGAATCGGCCAGCACAAAGCTGGGATGGTTCACCGGCTGCTGCATCAGAAGATATTTGACGTTAAGGATGTTGAGGAATGCCGGCGCCTGAAAGAGATTATGAAAGTCCGGTAGCAGTCTTTTGGAATCGGTTCCCACAAACTCGCTGTATCGTTTTAAGGGGTTGGGATGCTCCCCCCCTACCGTCTGCACGCCGAACAATGACAGGTAGTTGCCCTGCTGGTGAACCTGCAGGGGCCAGGTCCGGTAGATACTATCGTCTTTTTCCAGGGTCCGGACCACCTCATCCTTGGCAAAATATTCCTCCGGGCCGGCTACTATCTTGATGAATTTCGCATCCACCCTCCACAGCTCCAGGAAGATCAGCAAAGCGATCATAATTGACCACCACTTGAAGGTGAGACGTTTCCTGGCCAGCAGAACCGTAAGTATCGCGCCGGCAGCCAGGAAAGCATAGGCCATCCAGAATCCCCTGGCCATCTCTGGAAAGCTTTGCCACAGGGCCTGCGCTCCCCAGCCCTTGGCGGCAAAAGCGGAGAGCATGGAGGTCATTCCGTCCTTAGCCGCAGAGAATATGGTGCCGAAAAGCAGAACAATTCCCAGTATTATCAACAGCCCATTGCTTATTTTCTCCTTATACTCTCCGTTCATCAGGGCCTGGATGCCCATAGCCATTAAAACCACAGTGGCAAAGGAAAATACATTGAATATCATGGCCGGGCTGCGGAATTTGGCCATGCCCGGGATAAGATAATAGATCAGGTAATACAGCGGAGTGAACCCGCCAAAGGCTACAATTAAAGCAAAGCCCCCCAGGCAGAGGAAAAATATCTTCAGCTTCTTTCTCCTGCTATATAACAGCCCTAGCATTGCCAGCAAGAACGGAATGACACCGAGGAATTCTGTATGAAGCTTAAGATCCCTCCGCCCCCAGTACCAGTGAGTGGGTCCCTGCTCGGAGTTCTTGTCTATCATGCCGGAGAACTCCGGCCAGACGATATTGACTATCTCCTCCGGCGGCATGGAATACGACGTGGCGAACTGGTATCCCTTATCCTGTCCCCGGGGGGAGAATTCCAAGTAATGGTTCAAAGGAATGGCCTGCACGGCATACAAGGAGAAACCGAAAACCAGGATTATCGCGCCCCTGATCAGGCCGGACGATAATACTTTTTTAAGCGGCAGACCATTCTTATATCTGGAATACAATCTGGCCAGGGCATAGAAAAATCCAACTATCAGCAGGTAATAGGTCATCTGCACATGGGGGGAAAGCAGGGCCAATCCTATCACTAGCGCCGAGCATAGCGACCACAACAGCCATTTTTTCCAGGCATCTGAAACTATTGACCTATCTATGAACAGCAACAGCCACGGTAGCAGGCTGGATACGATGATCTTTCCGTCATGCCCGGCATAGATCAGGCTGACCATGGCCCCGGTGAACATATAAGCGATGCCGGACAAAAATGAGGCCGTGCCGGAGAACCTGAGATTGCGCAGGAATAGATAGGTCCCGAACCCGGCCAGGCAGACATGGATAAAATAGTACCAGGCATTGAGAATATTCGGTGCTAATACTTTTTGCAAAATCAAGGAAATTGGGTAAAACGAGTGCCCGTAAACTACAGCATCAACCACCGGAGCCCCGCCATAAAGGCCAGGGTACCATAAGGGGAATTGTCCGTAATTTTTTACGCTGTCAAAGATAAATTTATAGGTCATATAGGCACCGGAGACAAAATCCGAGCCGAATATCATGCAATCGGAGAACAGGGACCTATTGAACACAACCAGGCCCAAAATGAGGTAGATTGCAATTACCAGTCTATTATTGGCAAAAAAATCTTTCCCGGTTTCCGATTTTATCTGGCCTTTTACAGGAACTGATGTTGTTTTTTTAACCCTCTTCAAGTTTTACCTCTAAATTTTTAAATTTCAAAGAAAATAATGTCATCAGAACATCAAACAACGTAAAACAAAGTCGAGAGAGTACTGCAACGATGACCGCCACCGGTGCCGGAATGTAAAACTTAAGCAGGAAGCTTAAAATTCCTTCCCTTACGCCCAAACCTCCTGGAGTAACAATACTCACAAAGCCCAAGGCATAAGCCCCTCCATAAGCCCCGATGGCCGGCATCAAACCGCTTGTCCCTATTCCAGGATAAAGTGATTTGATTAAAATAAACACGGAGATGCCCTGAAGAATCCAGGCAATTATATAAATGACTAACAGCGAAATTATACTTTGATACCTGTATGAGATATCGGTTTTGACTACTTTCCCCATTTTGGGAACATACTTCCATACCCGGGGCAGTATCTTGGGGTGGACTATGCCCATAAGAGATATGAACAACAACCCGCTCGCCAGGAAGATGGTCGGAGAAAGATGGGTGTTATAGTATGACAGGCTAAGGGAAAATACAAAAATCGATGCCGCCAGTTGAACGATCATTTCTATTATTATTCCCGCAGCAGAAACCGATTCTGGTATTTTTTCCCGGCTGCAAAGCCATATCCTGCCGCCAAGGGCCAGGACATGTCCCGGAATGAATTTTGCCAGGTGCGAGCCCGATACCGTCCAAAATGCTTTAGTCCATTTTATTTCACACCCCAAGCACTTAAGAATATAGCGCCAGGCGGAAATCCCCAGATAGAAAGATAGGGCTAATGGAAGCAACGATAACAGTAATAACCAATAGTTCAATTCCAGGTAGCTTTGCTTCAAAGAGCTCCAATTGACAACTATCACCTTGGTTAGAAAATAGGCAATACCCAGAATTATCGCAATTCCCAATACGCTCTTAATGATCTTTTTTATATTGCTGTTCATCTCGGTTCTTTATCTGTCGATAACGGCATAATAATAAATATTTTTCCAGCCGACAGCTGCCATAGCTCGCTTTATAAGTGTTTCATTGCGGGGACGCCCGTAGTAGCTGCTTTTTGAAATCTTAAAATCCTTTAATATAGATTCCCATTGCTCTTTGGTCAACAGCCTTTCCCCCAAGGCATTGGAAAGGTAGAACTTTGTCGGGACGCTGAAAACAATCCTACTGGCAACCCTCAATTGTTCTTTTATAAGCTTCTGAATATCATTATTCTCAAAATGCTCAAAAAACCCCTGGTGACAGATAATATCGAAACTGTCATCCTCATAAGGCAGTTTAAAAGCGTCGCCTTCCTTTATTTTCAACCCGCCCTTCAGGTTGTCGTTATTCTCTTGGGATTTCTTTATCACATTGGGGTCGTTGTCTATGGCATGGGTTTCTATTCCCAGATACGAGAGAAATATCGAGGTTGACCCGCCCCCCACGCCGATCTCCAATATTTTTTTGGGGCCACTATTCCATATTTCCAGAAGATATGGCTTATGGGAATATGCGTGATCTATCAGTTCTCCCAGCTCCAGTTTGGCGCCATATACTTTGCCCCATTCAGGATGGCCCATTTGTCGGCTCCTCATATAACGTATTGCAGTTAGTATAACATGCACACATAAATCAGGTCAATAACAAAATATCGGGCATGTATGCTACATGCCCGATATTCAGAAAAATCAATATTGCTTATTTGACAAATACGATCTTATTATTATAAATTTTGGAACCGAATTTAGCCCGGCAGAGATAGACGCCGGAGGAAACCTTGGCGTTATTTGCATTCAACCCGTTCCAGGAAAGATTGTATTGCCCCGACTTCTGCTCTCCGCTGAAAATTCTCTTGACCAACCGGCCTTCAATATTGTAAACAGCAATGTCCACCGGGGATTCTATAGACAAATTGTATGATATTTTTATACCGCTAATGTTGGATGTGATTTTCACATCAAATCTGTTAGCCGTAGTTTCATTTTCGGTAGTCCCGGATGACACCAGATAATTAAGCGATACCTCATCAACCACCGGGGCTTCAAAGAAACTGTTGGAATTATAGGTCAGCTGGTATTGGGCGTATTTTGCAGTTGGGGCACTGGCCTTTGAACCGGACTTGGCCACCGGGTTCCATCCGCTCCAGTTGATTTCATCCGGCACAGCTGTGCTGCCGGTTCTCATTGAAAACTCTACCGAGGTGCTCTCAGGGACGGTTGCCACCCAGGAACAGCTACCCCACTCATAAGTGTCTGTGCCGTTCCCGAAAACCGAGGAACCATAGGTTTCCGATTTTGAGCGGTTGTGGGCATTACCGTTATCCTTGGTCGAAAGATGCGCATATACCGATGGCATAGAATCCAATAGAGTAACATTCCTGTTATGATCTATGCTGAAAAGGTAAGTGTTTGTATTTACGGTTGTTCCGGAAAACCCTGGCCCCTGTATGCCGTTCGTCAAAAGCACCTGCAGATCCGAAGAACCTTTAATAAACTTCCCGACCAGTGGGCCAACAGCGCCATGCCCCTGCAATTCTGTCCTTTCAGAGATTAGAAAATTCGGCCCCCAGTAAATATACGACGGAATGTCGTGGGTTACATCATTATACCAGTTCGCAATAACTATATCATCGTCCCCGTCCCGGTCTAGATCAACGATGGTATTCCCCCGGGCACCAAGGGTAGGCAGTAAGGTCCTATTGGCATCAGAAAAGCCAGAAGAACTCCCCCAGTAGATATATGAATTATCGATATAGTTATCGCCATTGTTGCTAAAAACAATATCCAGCCAGCCATCCTTGTTTAACTCGCCTATTGATACGCCTTGATCGTGCCCTGCATTTAAAAGAGTTCTATTGCCGGTGGAGTAATATATGGAATCGGTACCCTGGCCCCAGTAAATAAAGGAAAATGCTTATTCCCTTTACTCACCAGATTTTAATTGACAAGCCCTATTAACCCATGCTAAACTCCCGGTATAACAATAAATTAAAGGAGTTTGGTATGAAAGAACGCCTAAAAACGATTGCGCT